>Ga0209517_10000437_pt1 | contig 71259 bp, 75 predicted proteins | sample PeaSoiMetSII2010_FD_187695 | JGI IMG/M metagenome (GOLD analysis project Ga0209517, IMG submission 187695) | Peat soil microbial communities from Weissenstadt, Germany - SII-2010 (SPAdes) (version 2) | ecosystem: Environmental > Terrestrial > Soil > Wetlands > Peat | place: Germany... | reverse complement strand
CAAAGGAGTAGTCGTGCTTGTCGGTCTTTAGCTCGAGGTTGTTCTCGGTCGCGTTCACCTTGGGCTTGATCCACACCTGGCTCGTGCCCACATCGGCTCGCACACACCACTCGGTCTCTGCCTTCGTGCAGTCCGCGCCAAAGCCGCTCGCGGCCACCGCGATATGTTCGTTCTCGCCCAGGACGATACGAGTGACGGCCCCCCGCCTTACCGTAACCACCGTTACTTGGTCTGCCACATAATCGATGTAGCGCACGCGCGCGTCATGATCGCTGGGCGCCGGCAATTCGGCGGCGCCGGACATACCCGCACCTGCCATTGCAACCAGTGCGCAAAGCGAGGGGCCGCCCAATTTCTTATGCATGCGCGCCTCCATCACTTTGGTTGCCCCTGCACCAGCGCACCGGCCTGCGCCGGGTCCCCAGTTGCTGTGCTTGTGGGCGAGGGATCCAACGAAAGCGCAGCCGCCTGCGTGGATGGTTGCGGCGCTTGCGTAATGACCGGCGACAGTTCACCGTCTACCCGGTACGCGGTAACGCGATAGCCCATTGGATTGCGAATCAGGTCCTTTTCCCTACCGAACATCGAGGGCTTGTACTCGTAGGCCATCGATGCGATGAAATATTGCGGCGGGTCCGTTGCGTCGTTTTCCGTGTGCCTGACCGACTTGGAGAAGCGCACGACCGCCTTTGCCCCGACTGAATCACGCGAGAGCGTCACGCTGACAATCTTCACGTCAATCTCGGACTTTTGCCCCAGCTTCTTGTCGCGAGCGTTCGGTCCTTCGAAAAGCTTGCCGTATTCGCGGCCGACGTCGTCGTTACTCAAACCGAGTACATCGTCATAGTCCACCTGCAGCAGGCGGTAAAGGTAAGACTCGTGGGCCGTGACGTAGTGTGTCGCCCAATGCTTGTCGAGTAGCTCTTGATAGCCAACCACCGAGCGATCATTGACGGCGTTGACGATTTCGACGTTTCCTGTTGCCCGGTCCATGGCGAAGACATAGGGGACAATCTGGCGAAACGGCGCCAACATCGAAATGCCCAGGACAGCGATAAGAGCAATCACCACGGCGGCAATCGCAACCGTCCACGCCCGGCGCTCGGACTTTTCCATGCGCGACTGTCGATCAGCTTCCCAATCCACGGACGCGGCATGGAAGGACCCTTGCCTGCCAGCTCTTACAGCCATTGCAGTGCTAGACATTTTTTCGTTTCCAGAAAATAGGGCCCAAAACGCCTACGGCGCCTGATACACGAACGTGGATGCAGTCGTGGGCGCCGTCGGCGAGAGCGTTGCCAAAATTGGCTCGATCAATTGCTGCTGTGCCTGATCGTTGGTAGTCTTTTGCTGTGCAATCATCACCAGGAGTCGATTGGTGTCGTTGGCAACCTGCGCCGTTTCCGCTCCTAACGCGCCCTGAACCTGGTTAACGCTCATTGGATCGTCGGTTTGATTGATCTGTTGCTGCATGTTTTGAATCTCGTTAACGCGCTGCGAAACGACGCTCAGAGCGTTGTTCAGATTCGTAATTGATTGGGCAGTCGTATTCAATACGGCTTGGCATTTGGTGAGGTTCGCGCCCGCTTTGTCCAGGCAGTTGTAAACCATCGTTGCATCGCGCAGGGTCTGAGCCGCTTGTGTCAGGCCGGCATAGCCGTTGTTCGTAATCGCGTTCAGTGTCTGCCCCACGTTGGCCGGTACTGCTCCCTGCATTAATGGGCTATTGAAGACCTGCCCCAGATTGCGAGTGCCGGTGAGCGCGTGTAGCTGGGTCGAGAGAGTCTGGTATTGCTGGACCATCTGCTCGCCTTGTTCTATCCACGAAATCACATCGAGGAGCTGTTCGACGAGATTCGCCGCATCAATCACCGGAATTCCGGCGTGCGCCGCCGGCGTTCCGAAGATGCTGCCTATCATCAGGCATGCCGCAAAGACCCTTTTGAACGCCATCACTGTTGCCTCCCGTTGGCTTTGTTAAGAATCGCTACGATTGAACGTCGGCGCTCTGGATGTTCTCCATCACCCCGTTTTGATACATCGGTCTTCCTACCATCCCACCAACCACCTTGCCGGCCGACTTGGCCAGTCCCGGAGTCGCACTGTCACGACCCCCGGTTCCGCCGCTAATTCTTGCCGCCGGCGTGCCACTGATGTTGGAAATCGACCCCCCCGACTTGGCGGCCGGCGCGCCTCCGAGGCCCGCAAATTTGCCCAGCGCGTAGCCGGCGACGGCGCTTCCAATCCCCGAAATGGAGGCACCGCCGCTTAGCGCACTCGCAATCGAGTTCACGTTGAGCATGACGATGCACATGACAAACGACACGATGAGAAGCGCCACCGTGTCGGTCATGAGAGCATTGGTGCCCAGGCCGTTCGCCACTGCGGTCGCGTATTGCGACGCGATGCTCGTGAGCATCGCTATGAGAGCCCCGATCAGCATGTTCACAAAGACAAAATGAAGAGCCTGGCCCAGCCAGGATTCCGTAAATCGCTGTGTGGCGGGAAATAGCGCGCACAAGATGAACGCTGGCCCAACGGCCAGGACCAACGCTAGCGAGACGAGCGCGAGAACATAGGTGCCGAGCGCAACCGCAAAAAGAGCAATTTCGGCGATCGAGACAAAAAACGAGGCGCAGACAAGCCCAAGGTTGGGAAGGTTGAAGATGCCCACCGTACCCACCTGCTGCCACAGCGTCTGATCGAGGGTCTCGTAAGGGGCGGACAAATTGTCGATGAGCGCTCCAAGCGTGCCCGCGCCTTGGCCAAAAGCGCCCGCGAATACGCCTTGGATTCCCGTAATGCCCTGCACGACGTAGTTTTGATAGTTGCCCGCGGTCAGGGCAAGCGAGCAGATGAAGGCGATTTTTAGGAACTTGACCGTTATGGTTCCAATCGAGTCGTTTACCTCCCCTCGCGCAATAGCCAGGCCCATCAAAATGAGGTAGATGGTTAGGCCGGCCACGGCAATAGGCGTGAGCACATTGACAAGGTTGCTACTCGTATTGGTGACGTAATTGTTCAGTAACCCCGTCACGGCGGTTTCGATAGCGGTGGCCAAACCCATGGTCCCTGTCCTCGTATCCTGTGCCCTTGTCCGGCGTCGTTACTTCACTTGCGCGCGGCGAGCCGCAATGCGTTGGTGAAAGAGCGGCATCCACAGCCTCGGATCGTCGCCAACCTCCTCCCGAATGACGTCGAGCAGCTCGATGTTGTCGGTCGTGCCTGAAATGACGTTGAGGGTGTCATTCATGCCCGCAAGGCTGAACTTCACGACTGAGGAGCGATGGCCTTGCTTTACGAGGAACATGCGACTCGATTCACCCAGGTTGCGGATGATCTTGTATTCGGCCTCCGTTACCTTAAAGCCGTTTACGTAGTCGTCGTGATCGGCTTTTGGATTGGGCAAGAAGATTTGCGTCACGCTTTGCTCGACCATCGTTTTGCCAATTCGATGCCCAAGCACGTCGCTTGGGGACTGCGTGACAAATATGCCAAGCCCCGATTGCTTGCGGATCGTCTTTTGCTTGTTCAACGCGAAGTCGGAAAACATCTCGTCTTGCAGCGGCTTCCAGAACTCCTCCATCACGTAGATAAAAGGCCTGCCGTCGATCAAGGATTCGGTGATGTGCAACAAGTAGGCCATGATCGGCGTGCGCACCTCGGGATCGTCCAGGAACTCCGTGTAGTCATACCCGAAGAGCGTTGCATCCTTGAAGTTCTGCGTGTCGCGCTGGTTGTCAAACACCCAGCCGAGCGGTTGGCCTCGCGTCCACTTGCGCAGACGCGCGTTCAGGGAGTTCTCACCGATCACGGGAAGGTTTTGCACGACCGCTGAGAGGCACCGAACGTCGAAGGAGACGTGATCGCTCATGACGGTGCGCACCGCATGGCTAATGTCGGCCTCGTCCTTGGCGCTCAAGAGGGGAGCGCCTTCCTGGGTTCCCTTGACGAGCTGGCGCACCAGGCGCTCGCAAAACTGGATATTGGTTTGGGTGGGGGAAAACTGGAACGGGTTAAAGCCCGTTGGCACTCCACGCTTGAGCGCGTAGTACTTGCCGCCCATCGCGCGAATGCCGATCTCCATCCCCCGGTCCTTGTCAAAGCACACCGCGCGCAGGCCATCGTACTTGGTGGCAAACGCGATAAGGGACATTTCGAGCACGGTTTTGCCCACCCCGGTCGTGCCACAGACAAAAGTGTTCCCGGGATACTTTTCGTCGGTGGAGTCCTTGTCCTCTGGGGAAGCGTGAAAATTGAGGTAATACGGCTGCCCGTTGGGGGTCTTCATGAGCGCCAGGGCTTCGCCCCAGGGGTTCCCCAGTTTCTTGCCCCGAGAAAAACCGTGGAAGGGCGAGAGGCAGGAGAAATTGCGACTCGTGATCGTGGCTTCGCGGGGACGCCAGGTCCAATTGCCGGGTAACTGGGAGAACCATGCGCACTCCGGGATGGCGTCGATGACCGCCATCGTGAAACCAGGCCCGTCCTGCATGGCAGAACGCGCGTCCGAGAGATTCTTGGCGGCCCCATCTAAGCTGTCGCCAAAGATGGCGAGCGTGTAGTGGTACTCGCCCATTTCGATCAGACCGTCGTGTAGATCGTTGAGGGCTTCCTCCATTTCCTGGAGCTCGGCGGGACTCACGTCCTCGCTGGCGACGAGCTGGCCCTTTTGGCGATCGAGCGCCGTCATGGCGTCGCGCCGATTCATGATTGCAAAGCTCTGCGTCTCGATGTACTCGTATTGGCCATACAGGATGCAGTTGGTCATCCCAGGCTCAGAGAATTTGGGGTACTCCTTCACGTCCAGGAAATTCACGAATTTCCTCCCCATAGGGTGCCAAATCTCCAGGGCGCCGTTGCGGTCACCAAAGTGGAGGCGCGACGTTGCTAGGTATTCGGCAACCTGCGAGCGGCGCATCGGTACGTCCTCCCACACGCCGTTCACGAGGAACCCCAGGAAGGAGAGCATTTCCGAGCACGCCAGCCCGTTTTTGGAGTAAGAGCCAAGGCGCTCCGGCTCGTAGCGGCTCATGCTGGCCTCAAATTGCTTGGCCATGTCATCGAGCGCTACCAATTGATCGTTCATTTTCGTCTTGATCTCGCCGGCCGTCCTGGCTCCCATGCGCTTGAAAAGGCGCGCGGTGCGCGAGGTTGTTGGTCGATAGACGACGCTCACATAGAGCTCGGTCGCCATCTGGCGATAGGTCTCGAAGGTTTTGTAATAGTCGTCGTTGAGCTTGGCGCAAAATTCGTTCTTGTACTTGCCAGTGAGCCGTTCGCGCACCACGCGGCGGATCTTGTGCGACCACAAGGCGAAGTTGCCCCCGCCAAGGGAGCGCAGAAAGTTGTTCAGCGCTTCCTTGCGCACAAGAATGTCGTCGGCGTCGACCGTCTCAAACGGGATGCCTTCGAGGCGCCAAATGGCGAGGTAGTCCCCCGTTCTGGAGAGCTGAATCACGTTGGGCGTCAAATGCTGCCCGAACGGAATGTAGTCGGCGGCAGGCACCTGGGCCTGCGCCGTTGCCTTCACCTTGCCCGGTGCCTTGACGCTCATGCCATCACCTTGCGCTTCTTAAAACGAATGGGGCTGTACGAGATTGCCGACCAAAACTCGCGGCCGGATGCGTGACGTACGCGCATACGGGCTCGCAGCAGCATTTGGCGCAGGCGCTGGTCGTCCTTTTTCGTGATCTGGCGCATCGTCACGACGATGGGCACGTAGGCAATGATCAAAAACAAGCTCACGTAGACGCTCACGAGATACATGCACCACATGGATGCGAGCATGAAGGTCCCTGTGATGATGAGAAGAGGAATCATGGGTACACCGACCAGCATCGCCGGACGGGTGCACCCACGAAAGATCGGATCGCGAAAGCCGATCACACCAGCCACGCGGCAATGGCGGCTGCGCCACCAACGAGAATGCCGCCGATGACGATGTTGCTGATTTCCGACCATTTAGCATGCTGAAAGGCCATCTTGAAACCGGCCCACATGATCGCGATCGTGAAGCAGGTAACGGCAACGCCGGTTAGCACCGTGGAGACGTTCGTCATCACCGTGTTGACAACGGCGAGCTGCGCGAAAGCTGGCGAGGCGCCGAGCATTAAAAGCGGCAGCGCCAACAGTTGAACCGCAATGCTCATGGTGCTGTTCTTCGCGCTGTTCTTCGTGCAACTCCTCAATTTCATCTTCATGTGCTTCAACTCCTTATCAATTTGTTTCAACTTGCAGATTCGTCGTGCTTTGACTCTGGCGCGCGCTGGGCGCTGGTGGGTAGCTATTGATGACTTTCGCCCTCCTTGCCCTTACCAAAGAGCATTTGGCTGACGGCGGACCACCTGGTGCGTCCAAAGGCCATCTTGAGAGTTGCCCACATGATCGTGAGGATCAATGCCGCTGCTCCCGTGTCAATCAAGATCGTCGTGGCGTTGGCTCTCATGGCTGCTATCTCCTAGAACATCAGGGCCGTTGTTGTTGCTGACGCCGGCGTTGCGGGCCTCGCATCGGTTTTTCGAGGAGCCGGAGTCAGTGCACGAGGGCCTTTGGGCGCGGTTGATGGGTCGCCGGAAACCCGAAGGACATACCCCAGGTTGTATCCAGTCTTAAAATCGCCGCTGTAGTAGCAGCTCAAGGCGTCGAGCAACGCCGGCTGTTCGGCCCTGCGCATGTAGGCCGCGCGGCTATAGCAGTCCTTGAGGATTTGCGCGCCCGCGTGAAGATTCGGGCAGGGCTCAAAAGCTGTTTTGAGCGTCAGGCCGTACTTGGCGAAATTCGTCCTGTTGATCTGTGCCAAACCCACCGAGTAGTTGTAGCCGTTTGCCTCCAACCACTGTGCGGTGGCAATTGCCTCCTGGCGATCGCGTGGCTGGCGCTCCAAATGCGTGCCAACCACGCCGATCGCGTTGGGATTAAAGGATGACTCGGCTTGCACGATGCGCTGCATCGTGTAAGGCGCAACGTCCGGGGAGCACTCGTGCGCCAGGGCGATGAAATCGAACATGGCCGTCGCTCTTGCAAGCCCGTCTAGTAGCGCACTTGCGTATAGAGCGCGTTGTTGACGTAAACGTTGATGACGTTGCCGTTCTCTTGTGGCGGCAGGTTCACAACTTGCGGATAGGCTGTGGCCTCTATGAAGCTCATGCCCCCGGTAGAGACCAGCGTGGTGCCCTGCGCTGCACCACCCACGCAAACTAAAGGTGGCAAGGTCAAATTGCTCAAGCCCTGGGAGCCGGGATAAAGCCCTTCCCCAGTGCCAATGCCCGTTGACACCGACTGTGCGTACGAAACGCTCGGGAGCGGACCGGTTGCTTGAATGACACTTTGGCCGGCGGCAGCGGGACTGGTGCCCGCCGGACAGTTGTTGTAGTAATTGACGACCGGCTGCGCGTAGTTGTCGGCGCCGGCCATGCTGCATTGCGGGAATGGGTGTCCGGCAGCCAGAGCGGTCCAGAGTTTGGTGATCGGCGGGACGCACTGCGCTACAGCCGTCGGTCCTTGAGGATTGGCCAGGCACAGCAGGACCTGGCAACCCCAGTCATCGGCATGCGCGGCCGGGGCGGCTGACAACGTCAGGATCAGACAAAACGCCCCAAAGCACTTGCGCGTAATCTCACGAAGATCCCCCCGACTGCTGGTTTGCATAGGCCGCTCCCCCGTTTGGTGTGATCGTCCGAATCGACTTGCAGACTGCTATTTGCGAGAACCCGTATTGCTACATACGCGCAATATGATTGCGTACTTTACGCATTGCGGATTCTCGTAGCAAGCTCTTTTCTCGCGCAAACAGGGTAATCTTCGTTATAGTCTGGCCTTCGGAGCTGGCGCACGCCCCTGCTCGTGCATGGTGCTGCACGGTCGATAGCCGTTCGCAAGCAATGAGTTGCTACATTCGAGCAAGTCGATTATTTGCGGCTTGAACTGCGAGGTCTGCTGCGCCAGGCGGGGCGGTTATGGGCCGCATTGCCAGAGCAACTGGCCAGTGGGCCACCTGATGCACGCACCTGATGGACGCCTTTGACCCGACGTCAAAAATGCGCTGATGCGAAAACTACGAGTACTGCTGGTCGAAGATCACCCCAGCGTCGTCATCGGCGTTACCCAGGCCTTGCGTGACCATCACATCGACATCGTCAAGGCGCTCGACAACGCGATCAATTTGCTCGCGGAGTACCGCGCGGCTAAGCCCGACGTCGTCGTTTTGGACATTCGTCTTCCCGTCGGACCAGAGGGGATCGCCGCCGGACGGCAACTTGCCGAGGCTGAGCCAAATGCGCACATCGTCTTTTTCAGTCAGTTCGATGACGCAAAACTTGTCGGGGATGCCTACAAGCTCGGGGGGCTTGCGTACGTCCTAAAAATGTCGCACCCGGACGTACTGGCCGAGGCCATCCGGCGCGCAGCAAAGGGTGAGAGCTGGATTCCGGACGATGTTGCCCAACTCTTGGCGCAACGCAGTCTGCGGGGAGGCTCATCCCCGTTCGATGGCCTGGACGACCGTGAGAAGGATGTCTTTTGGCGCGTGGCGAGCGGTCAGAACAACGAGCAGATCGCCGCCGAGCTAGGGCTGAGTTTGCGCACGATCAGCGCAACGCGCGCAAAAACCATGGCCAAGCTTTCCATATCGTCGGCCGTTGAAGCGGCGCACCTGGCCGAACGCTACAAAGAGTTTGCCCCTAAATAGTGGCATTGATGCAAGCCTCGCCCTCGCAACGTGCGATGTGACCCGCAAACCAAACCTGGTTGGTATCCTGGGCAAAATCGCAACCTTTATCGCAGGGCTTGCTATGCCGGACAACAACCTTTACACGCCAGCCTCCATCCGGGTCGTCTTTGACGCGACTCGTCGTGTTGGGTGCGCTGCTGCAGGCTATTGGCCGGCAATAATCACCGCCGGCCTGAGCATTGACGAGCCAGTGGCGCGGACGTTCGGCTTTTGCTCGGGCGTGACCGAACCTGCCCGGCGCTTCAGATGGTAGGCAAGACACGTCTGGCTGGCGCCAAGGCGCCGCTGCGGCTGCGTTCCTTTAACACCCGCCTTACGCTCATCGTCGTCGGACCGATCTTCGTCGCCTATTTGGCGCTTCTGCTCATCCTTGGACAGCAAAATCGCCTCGAGGAAGACCAGGAAATTGGCCGACATGGACCGGCGATTGCCATATTCGTCGCCGAGTCCGCCCAATATCCGATCGCAAGCGCAAATACGGCTGCCCTGCGCCATAGTCTTGAAACCCTGGTCAGCAGCGACCCAACGATCGGCGCAATTGTCGTCTGCAACCCAAATGGCACTGTCCTTGCCTCGGCCGGTACGGGACTGAGCAAGTGCACTGGTGCGCCCTTCGTCGCCCCGGTGCAGCGCATCGTCGCCGGTATCGACACACTCGCCGGGCTCGACGCACTTTCCGGCAATTCGGGCAACGCACCCGACGGGACTCGACAACACACCCCGCAAGTTGCGCGCGACCTAGGAACGGTGGCGGTGCTCATGAGGCCGGCCAGCGCAAATCCATTCACCCACGCCAGCGCAGTCTTCGTCTTCGGCACCTTCGGTCTGATCGCCTTCGCCGCGATGCTATTGGGCCTCGCGCTCCTGGAGCCGATGCGCCGGGCGATGTCCGACATCTTGGACTGTTTGGGAAGAATTTCGGCCGGCGACTACCATTTGCCGTCAATCGGGAGCGCGGCTGCGCCCGACGAGCAGCTGCGCGACGCACAAAATGCGGTCCGCGAGGCGGCCGCAACGCTGCAGGCGCGCGACGCTGCGCTGCGCGAGCAAATCCGCGCACTCCAGACTGCCAACACCGCAGACGCTGCCAAACGCCAACACATCGGGCGGCTCAATCAAATCCTCGAGGAAGATCGTCGCCGACTCTCCGCCGATCTGCACGACCAGCTGGGCGCAAACTTTGCCGGGGCCGCAATGCTTGCTCATCATCTTGAAACGATGGGCAAGGATGCCCAGCAAGATCCCTCAACGCTGGATTTGCCCAATCTAATCGAAACGTCTCGCCAGATCGCATTGGCGGTCGAGCAAAGCTACGGCGCGACTCGCTCTATCGTCAAGGCGCTGCGGCCCGAAACACTGGAACTAGTTGGCCTCTCGGAGGCCTTGAATCAATTGGTCGAGAGCTACGATCAAAAGCACTCGTCGTGCTCCTTTGAATTGCGCTGCCCTGCCCCTTTGCCCGACATCGATCGCGAGGCGTCCATCATCGTTTATCGCGTCGTGCAGGAAGCTTTGACCAATGTCGTCAGGCACTCCTTTGCTTCGCACGCAGTCGTGACCGTCACAATCACGCCAGGCCAAGACCAACTCTTCTTCAAAATCGAGGATGATGGCAAGGGCTTCGAGGCCAAGGGCGCTGGCATCGGCCATACCTATGGTTTGATGGGAATGCGTGAGCGAGTTGCCGCCGGCGGCGGCCAGCTGCAGATCGCGCCCTCCCCACACGGAACGATCATCACGGTCTGCCTGCCGACGCGTTCGCCACCCGAACCATCGCTCGATGACACTGGCCCGATCACCCTTAGCCCGCCTGAGCAGCCAACACTTTTCTAATCTTCGCAGTCACACCTACCCCCGCAATATCCACCGCTCGCATGATCCGCTTAGCGCTAGGGTAGTACCCCGCCCTCTTCTTGTGCGCCGCGGTAAGGAAACCTATCCTCAAGACCATACATGCAACTGTGAATGCGTCGTTGCGAGGATGGCCTTGCGTTCGCGTTCCTGGAGTTCGCGGTGGAAATCACGGATGCGAGCGACGAACGAACCGCGAAGCGTGGATCGCACGCGCTTTGGCCAAAGTGGGCGTCCAAGTTGGGTCATTGGATGAACAACCTGCGCAGTGTGATTGGCTCTTGCGCAGGTCCGTCCAGCATGCTTGCCCGGTTCAATGCTTCTGGTGGGGCGGTCACACCGCAATTTGACCTGCGCCGGGGGCGCGTGTTGCAGCTTTGCAGTGCCGTCATTCTCCTGACTGCAATTCCCTGGGCCCCTTACCTCTTGCGCAAGAATGAGCTGTGGCCAGCGCTGCTAGAACTTTGTCTGATCGCATCAGCCTTCTTCATATTGTTGCTCGAGCACGTCAAGCTGCTGCGGCTGGGTAGCCTCCTTCTCATCGTCACGGGCGTCTTAAGCGTTTGCGGCCTGGCCTTAATGGTGGACGTCCCATCCACGGCGGTGCCACGCACCATTCATCTGTTCTTCATTCCAATTTGCATCGCGAACACCTTTCTCTTCCAGAATGAACGCCACTCGATCCGCTATGGAACGTCGGTGCTCATTCTCGCGATCTTCTGTTTTCTTGCACTGTCCCCGTCGAACCTCGGGATGACCCCGTTTCTAGACGAGCCCGCGCGGCACGTGGCGGCCTGGCTAAACGTTTGCTTTACAGCGTTCGCGGTGTTCGCGCTGTTGCTCGTGATGCTGCAGGACGCTAAAGAGTCCGATCCCTTAGAGACGGAATTCGCACGTGCAATCATCGAGGGCGATATACAGGCCTACCTGCAGCCGCAATGTATGGCCGACGGACGAATCGTCGGCGCCGAGGCCCTGATGCGATGGCGCCACGCCGAGCGCGGATTCGTATCGCCCGACGATTTCATGCCCGTGGCTGAGCGCAGCGGCCTGATCAATGCGGCCGGTCAACGCGTCCTCGAAGACATCTGCAAGAGCATGCTGCGGTGGCAAGAATACGAGGCGCTGCGTGACATTCCCATTTCTATCAACGTGAGTCCTGCCCAATTGACGTCAGACAAAGTCGTTGCCCGACTCGTCGATGCCGTTCCGCCTCTTTTGCTCAAACGAGGACTCATCAAGTTTGAATTGAGCGAATCCATGTTCGGCGAGGCGCTGGATGCCACCGGCAAGCTCCTCGAGGGCTTGCGCACGACGGGCATTCCCATATCGCTGGATAACGTCGGCACCGGCGTTTTGTCCTTGAACTACCCGCGGCCGTTGCCCTTGGATGATCTTAAGCTCGACCAGTCATTCGTCCGGCCCCTTCCCGCGGACCGAAAAGCCGAAGAGATCGCACGCAGCATTGTGACGCTCGGACATTCCCTGGGTCTCTCGGTCATTGCCGAAGGCGTGGAAAACAGATCTCAGCTCGACGCCCTGCAGCGTATGGGTTGTACGTGTTTTCAAGGCTTTTTCTTTGGTCGCCCCGTCTGCCTGCACGACTTCGAGCGCCAGGTTCTACACGACGCGTGGCATCGCGCTCGCACCGGGGGCGCAAGCCGCAACCGCACTTTGGCGCCGGCGTAAAACGCCATTGGCTTTGAGAGGACCAACCGATGTTCCGCCTCGATATCTATGACGCGCAGCTTCTCCCACCAGCTCGAGGAACTCTGCAAAAACTGCTCAAAGGAGGGTATCAAGTTCGCGGTCAGCACCGGCTCACCGTCCGGGATCTTTCAAACGCCAGCTTGACCGCCGAAGAGCTTCGCGAACTGGTGTGGGGTGGCATCGTTGAATTGGTCAGCATTGACGGGAACAACGTGCGAGCCATGACTCCGATTGCGAGCCAGGTTCTGCAGTTTGAATCGGGCGACGTTGAAGTCACCTTGTCCGCCGATCTTTTCGCGTCCTCAATTTGCGCCAGCGGGGAATATGACGCTGTGCCTTCCCAACGCTTTGGTCGCCACTAGACGCGTCAAGGTTGACTTTTAACAAGGCCGATTGTTCCTTGTCGTAAACGCCGCCAGGCCGCCCCATCGTGAATCAGCGAAACCCGGATCACGCGAGCATGAGCTTGATCACGGATTTTTGAACCTGGTCTCACCCCTTGGGGCTCCCTAAGGGGCCGCAATGTCGTCCTGCGGCGTTCCGCGTCTTAGGATCGAGCTGTCCGTCGGCAATTCCTCCTAGTCTCGCCCTATCGGCTTCCAGCGCTATCCCCGGGACATCGGCTGTGAGCCGCAGTCCCCGCCCTATTTCCCTTCAAACAACCGATGCGCCGGGCGCGGCTCGTCGTTTTGTTGCGTAGCCGCAATGGATTTGCTTATTGCAAATAGAGTCGCCATGGGCGGCGATAGCGCACGCGCCTAGCGGCCCGTGCCGTGGTGCCGGGGCTGGTCTGACCCATCACGCTGCGCTCGATCACATTCGCGTTCGTTGCCATGCCCTGTCGGGCCGTCTCTTAGTCGACGCCTAGCGACCACCCAAGCGCAACGCAAGGGTTCGCCTTGCCCGCCTATCACCCGTTCGCACTCGCTGCGCTCACTTGCGCTGCGGCCTCAGTTCGGCCCTTGCCTTTCGCCTGGTTGTCGCTCTTTGGGCGTCGAGACGGCTCCGCAGGACAGTGGCTTTTCAACGAACGAAAGGAAATCACCATGAGCGCAACGACACCTACCAGCCCCGACACCACGAACAGCGCGGACGTTCCTTCCGCACCTTCCGAGACTCACCACAGTCCAGTGTCCAGGAAGGCCAGGACCAGGATCGATCCGGGCGCGTTGCTCGTTCGTGAGGGTTCGGGCCGGTACCGGGTGGCAGCACCGCAGGAGATTCTGCAAGGGGCCGAGAAGCTGTTGGGTGAGCAGCTGCGTGGTGCGGAGGTTCTTAGCTCGCCGAATGTCGTTCGCGATTACTTGCGCATGAAGGTGGGAGCACTTGAATTCGAAGTCTTTGGAGTGCTGTACCTGGATTCTCAGAATCGCCTACTTGAATGCGTGTCTCACTTTACGGGGTCCCTCGCAGCGACCTCTGTTTATCCGCGAGAAATCGTCAAGGCTGCATTGGCACGCAATGCGGGAGGCGCCGTACTTTGGCATAACCATCCGAGCCAATGCGAGACCGAATCTCGCGCGGACGTAGCGCTCACCAAGGCACTTGCCGCTGCGTTGGCCCTGGTCGACGTGCGCGTTCTCGATCACCTGATTGTCACGAGCAAGAGCGTTCTGTCCTTTGCCGAGAAAGGTCTCTTGTAGGCGCAATAGCGCCCTGCCCTCGCGTCAGCATGGCGCGAGGGTGCACAGACCGAACATCTTCATTAGGAGTGCACCGCATGAGCACCGAAAATCATACTGACGCCGAGTCAATCCAAGCGGGTTTTGACTTTGGCGACAGTGCACCAGGGATCCGCCATAGCGCAGCGTATCGGTATGCGAAGGACCGGGACGCGATTCTAGCGGGCCTGCGACTACTGCGAACAGTAGTCGAAACCCACAACCTTGGGCCGGGCGAGAAATTAGCTCTCGCTTCGTTGAGGAACGCGGGCGAGCTCGATGGGTTGGCCTCGGCCGACATTGGCGGTCTCCGTAAAGGCATCCCCGTGGGAGGTACGGCGCAATGACTTTCGCGGACGCGGCGAGCTGGACGGCCTGCGCTCTAGCCCTCGTTAGCTCGAGGCTGCTGGCGCTGCGCTGCCGAGTCTCCGCGTGGGGCTGGGTCGGTTTCCTGGCGTCGAACGTGGCCTGGATCGCCTACGCGGTCGCCACTGGAACGCCAAGCCTCCTTATCCAGAATCTTGGATTCACAGCAACAAGCCTTCTTGGCATCTACCGGCATCGCGTCGACCTGGCCCACGCGCTTCGCGCGGGCCGATCCACCGGATAACGGAGAGCAGAACATGGCAACGAACGCATTGCCACCCAGTACGGCACCCGGCCAGGCGCCATCCCCGCGCGCCATTGAGGCGGAGCTTGCCGCGCTGCGCGCCAACCCGCACGTAACCGTCATCGACGATCTACCGCCCGCCGAGCGGCACTACGCCCTGCACATCGCGGGCCGTGTCTTTCGTGCGGTCCTCCCGTGCCTGGGAGTGCGCAAGTGGCCGTTTTGAGGAATTCTACTAAGGGACAAATCGGGGGCGAGGTCAGCAAGATGTGGACGAAGCAATACAGGGGCTGGTGGGTGTACGGTTATTGGGACCGAGAAGAATGCCTCGTCTCGGCGCCAGACCATAGCGTTTTCTACAAGCGGGTTCGTTCAATGCACGCTGCCAAGTGCCACATCACACGCGCCCACCGGCGCGCCCAAATGGCCCCGTAATCACCGGCGATTCCTCAATGCGAAACGGCGCCTCGCTCCGTCCAGACGGCGGCGCTCGGCGTGTTTGCTACGCGAATGGAGCGCGTTGGGCGCGCAAATAGGCGTAGCCGTCTCCTGCGGGGCGGCCTTGAAGAGGACGTGGACCGCAACATCAGCCACCCATCAGCGCCGCCAGGGCGGCGAAAGGAGCACGGCCAGACGGCCGTGCACGGTGATCGCGGCGGTGTTGGTCCCTCTGCCGTTGCGCTCGCCTTCCGTCTTATCGGGTTGGCATCGCAGCCGCCCTCTTCCCGACGCATCGCTACGCCCCCGTCGCAGCGCAAGGGTCCGCTTCGCCCGCCCTACACCCGTTCGCGCTCGCTGCGCTCCCTTGCGCTGCGGCTTTGGTTCGGCCCTTGCCCTGCGCCTGGTGCTGCGCGCTCGATGCGCCGAGGCGGCTCCGAAAACCAAGTGCAACCCGACAGGACGAAAGGAACAATCATGAGCGCAACGGCAACCAACACCACCGCGAACACCCAAAACGTTCAACTCGAGGCTCACCAAAAACCAACGGTGGCGTACACGGACATTCTCCAAGAAGCACTCACCAAGCCGGGCACGCTCAACGCTGCCTATGTGGCCTTCCACAACTACAGCCTCAGCAATCAGATCCTGGCCGCAATGCAACTGGACGCGCGGGGTTTGCCCCTGGCGCCGATCGCCAGCTTTAACGGCTGGAAGGACAAGGGCCGGTACGTCAAGAAGGGCGAGAAGGCAATCAGCCTTTTTATGCCGGTGTCGGTAAAACGCCAGCCGGCCAGAGGCGAAGCGGTTGCGGACGAGGACGTCGACGGAATTTTCAATGTTTTCATGTTGCGCGCCAATTGGTTCTCGGTGGATCAGACCGAAGGCGAAGACTTCGCGCCCGAGGTCAAATCGCCGGCTTGGGATGCTGATACGGCTTTAGCTGCGTTCGGCATTGTGGAAGAGCCGTTTGAAATGCTTTCGGGCAACACGCAAGGCTATGCAAGGCGCGGCGTGATTGCCATCAGCCCGCTCAATCCCCTAAAGCACAAAACGCGCTTTCACGAACTGGCGCACAACGTTTTGGGCCACACCATGGAGGCGACGATGACGGACTCGGAACACACGCCACGCGACATTCGCGAGGTCGAAGCCGAATCGGTGGCGTACATCCTTTGCACGCTGCTTGATCTTCCAGGGCAGCCCGAGAGCCGGCATTACATACAGGGCTGGCTCGCCGGCCAGGAGCTACCGGAAAAGAGCGCGAAAAAGATCTTCGGAGCAGCTGATCGGATCATGAAGGCGGGCCAACCAGCCACCCATTAACCAATAGGGCCGGCCCGCGAATGTGAAGATTGCGCAGAGAGGGACAGTCCCGACAACGTTATAGAAGCCAACACGGAAGCCCGCGATGCCGGTGACTTCCCGAGGACGTCGACCAGCAAGACTAGAACCACGGCAATTATGAGGGCGATTCGCCCGGTTTAGCTTTCCTTGCCGGGTTCAAACCATCTTTCCGGGACCTTTGCGAATGCCTCCGTGGTCAATCCGAAGTCGGATAGCACTGGCGCAATTGGCTTCTCCGTTAAGATTTCGTCGGGCGCTGAACCGCTTGATCCATTCCAGACTCTCTTGCGAAATCGTCGCTATATTGACGAATCTTTTTGTAGAGATCGGCATCGCCAAAGACTTTTGCCGCCATCGCAAATGACGTAATGCCGCGGAAGTAGTAGTTCCAAAGATCCTGGCGGTAATCTTCGATTACCGGCGTGCCGAGCATTCCCTCGAGGTGAAATCCCGGGGGTTCTCCGCCGTACATGTCCATGATGTGCGGAGAGGCGGCGTGGACGAATCCCGAATAGGTCTTGCTCACGGCTTTTGCGTTCGCAACAAGCGTGCTCGGGTCGATTGCGGCTCCCTCGATCCGAGAAAGGTAACCTTGAATTTTATGCCGACTCACCATTTGTCGCTTGTTCAGCGTGCCGGTCGGATCCTTTGGGTCTTCAAAGTCCTCCTGGTAGAACGCATCCAAGTATTCCTTCTGCAGTCCGGCTGCCCCGGGATCGGAGGCGCTGAATGCAAGAAAGGCGATGTCCTCGCGAAGTTCGTCGAGCGTCCGCTGAAGAACACCCTGTTCCTGGACGAATCCGTATTCAAGAAGAATCGTCGCGGCTTGTATCCCGGTAACGACCCGCGCAAGTTTTTGGATAAGTGCCTGGTGGAGCGTCTTTTCGACGTACCGATAGACGAAATGGTCGAGATAAGGAATTCGCTGGGGCGGTGGAACGCACTTCTCGAGGCGCAGCAAGGTTTCTTGCATCGAGCGCAAAGTCTTCCCGTACAACTGATCCATTTCTTTCTCTTTTAGCAGTTAGCTGGATGCGGGAAAGCAGGTCGGTGAAGACGATAGGATATATTAGACGCCTTGGCGCCACGACTAAGTCCTGAGATGACCGGCTACAAAAACCTTCTCGAAGAAACCCGGTTAATGGCCAGCCCGCCAGAGACCGTCTACGAATGGCTTCGTGCGCGCGGTGACGCTCAAATCGCCAACGGCGGATTTGTCGCCAAAGACGGAATCGAGGCCGCGCTTGCTAAGCGAAAGGAGCCTCTCGCGCTCCTAGGCCTGGCGGAATTCGGGATGAACAAAGACGTCGCGAAGGCGCTTTGGGAAAAGGTGCAGGCAAAGGACGACCCTTTCCAGTGCGCCCTGCGCTACGCAATGCTTTCGAATCGGCCGGCGGCCTCCATGCACACTTGGACGGCGTTTCCTGGCGGCCTTGCATCGACGAAGGACGGCCTGGACCACTGGTTCACGACTGCGACGGAGGAAGACCTTTCTGCTCTGTTCAGCAACGAGTTCATTCCCGACGAAGTGCTTCGGGACTATTTCGAGGGAAAGGACACCTGGAAGTCGCTGGGCGAGACGCACCAACTGCTCGTCCTTTCGACGCTGGCCGGCAACCCGCGCATGTCGACTCGTAAAAGAGCCGACGGATTGGACGATTGGGATGGGTACACGGATTACATGCACCGGTCCGTCTTCGACGCGGCCTGGAACCTGGCGACTTGGGTTCCGAAGGGCACGTATTGGGCAATGGCGCTGGGGGAGCTCTTCAAGAAGATGCCAACGCAGTCGCATTCATTAAAAGACCCACTGGCTGTCGCCAAGACCTGGGTCCCTGACCCTGCCGACGCGGACGCGGTGAAGCTTGAGAGCGATCTCGAAAAGCAATACGGGCGCTTGCCACCTTGGAGCACCGTTCGAAAGGGTCTCGCGCGGCTTGCGATCGAGTCAACACCCGTGATGACTCGAGAAAAATTCTTCGATGACCCGGACGTCGCCGTTCGCTGCGCGGCGTATTCCTCGCTCAACGTACCCGTCGATCGTTTTGCGGAATTCTTAAACCGTGATGGTCCGCGCTTTTTCATACACGCCGTGGCGAACGCGCGGCTCTGGCGGGAGGAGGCGCGACGAAGCGCTCTGCATCAGGCAGCTCGGACGACCGACCAAGCTGACAAGAGCGGAAGCCCGGACGCGCTGAGAACCTACCGCTGGTATGAAACCGACTTCCGAAAGAGTTATCCCGAGTGGTTCAAGGAAGAGGAGACACCCGAAACGCCCGAGATCGAGGACGACGACCGCCCCGCTACAAAGGCGGACGCTAGGCAAATCGTGGAGTTCATTGCTGCGCGCCAGGACGACGCCCTGCGGCAGATCGGAGCCGCCTTGCGACCCCTCATTAAGCAGGTGCCGGTGATCTTCTGGGTCTCAATCGGTGCGTTGGCTGCGACGCTGTATTTCCATTGGCCGCGCTAATTTTCCTGCGCCTTTTGGTATTCCTGCATGTAATCCGCAAGCGCCTTTGTTTCCTTCGTTGCCTCGGCCGGAACGTTGTTCTCGATCAGGATCCAGGCGTCGATTGCGTGTTTCGTAGGCGCATCCGCGGCGGCGTACATTGCCTTCGCATGGGTCTCATAGCTGTATTCTTTCGCCCCGACACCGATCGCAATGTCTTCACGCAGCGCGTCGTACTCTTTCTGGCTCGCGTCAGCAAACTTGCGTAGCTCCTCCAGATCAAGCACCGCTCGCATTCCTTGCCTGATTGGCTCAACGAGGGGTGGTCTTGATTTTTGTGCAATTTGTAGCGGTTTTCCGTAAGCGCTCAATAGACCACGTTCTTCCGTCCCGCGCCTGACCGGCGTACATCTGCACGCTTTCCCCTCACGGAGGCGAGCGATGGAGATGAAGGAATGGGCGGAACACCTGGCGGCGGCGCAGCGCGAGGGTAAACCGGTGCGGCGGTACGCGACCGAGCACGGGCTGTCGGCCGATGCGATGTATTCGGCGCGGCGCAAGTTGCGTGGGCGCGAGGCCACCGCGGCAACCAAGGCGCCGGTTCTTGGCAAGCGAGGCGCGAATCCATTTGCCGCCGTGCGGCTAGCAGCATTGCCAGCACCGTTGAGGGCGCAGCTTCCCAACGGCGTGATGCTGGAGCTGGCGATCGGCGCCGGTGATTCGGCAACTCTGGTGGCGGCGATCAATGTGCTGGCCAAGCTGCCATGTTCCGTCTGAACGAAGAACTGGCGGTGTACGTGCACCGCGACCCGATCGACTTCAGGAAGAACATCAACGGGCTGGCCGCACTGGTCGAGCACGGCTTGGGGCGCGATCCATTTGCGCCGGCGGTGTACGTGTTTCGCAACCGTCGGCGCGACCGCATCAAGATCCTGGGTTGGCACAAGAACGGATTCTGGCTGCTCTTGCGGCGACTCGAAGCCGATCGCTTCGTGTGGCCGCGCGCCGACGAAGCGGTCGTGCACATGAGTGTCGAGCAACTGCACTGGTTGCTCGAAGGCTATGATCTTGCAGCGATGCGCGGCCATCACGCATTGATGTATCGACGCGCGAGTTGATGAACGCGGGCCGCGCATCGTTGGTCTAACCTGGCGATGCGTATGCCTGCAAACATCGAAGAGATCACCGCGCTGCGCAAGGCGCTTGAAGAAGCGCAAGCGCAAACTCAATCGCTGCGTTCCGAGGTCGAGTCTCTCGACAGCCAGGTTCGACTCGTCACCGCCGAACGCGATCTGTACAAGGAGAGGCTGCGCGCCAAAGAGCGCGAGCTCTTCGGTGCCAGCAGCGAGGTGCGCGTCTCGGACCAGCGCGACTTCTTCTTCAACGAGGCCGAGGCGCTGGCGCCGGCGGCCGATAGTGAACCCAAGAGCAAGATCACGATCGGCGCGCACCAGCGCATCAAGCGCGGCCGCAAGCCTATCGATCCGAACATCCCGCGCGAGGTGGTGCGTGTGGAACTGCCCGAGGCCGAGCGCGTGTGCCCAGTTGACGGCGCTGCCCTCCAAGAGATCGGGGTCGAGGCCAGCGAGCAGTACCACGTCATCCCCCAGCAGGTGAAGGTGCTGCGCACCGAGCGGGTCAAGTACGCCTGCCCGTGCTGCGATAAGGGACTGCGCCTGGCGCCGCCGCCGGCGCGGCTGATCCCCAAGGGAATCCTCAGCGACGACACCCTGGCCTGGGTGATCAGCGCCAAGTTCCAGGACGGTTTGCCGCTGTACCGGCAGGCGGCGCTGCTGGCCCGATTCGGCGGGGAGATCTCCCGCAACACCATGGCGGGCAACGTCAACGGCGCCGGCCTGGCGGTGCAGCCGCTTGTGAACCTGCTGCAAGACAAGCTGCTCGAAGCGGGCGTCATCCACGGCGACGAGACCGAGGTGCAGGTCTTGAAGGAGCCGGGCCGAGCGGCGCAGCGCAAGAGCTACATGTGGTTGCGGGCCACCGGGTCGGGGCCGCCGGGCGCCGGGCCGCCCGGCGCAGATCCACCGATCCGTCTGTTTACCTATGCGCCCACGCGCAGCGCCAAGTTTGCGCTGGACCTGTATGCCGGCGTGCGGCCGGGGGCCGTGCTGCTCACCGACGGGTACGAGAGCTACGAGGCCGTGGCCAGGGGCTATGGGCTCGTGCACGCCGGCTGCTGGGTCCATGCCCGCCGTGGCTTCATCAAAGCCCTGGAGGCGCTGCCCAAGGCGGCGCGCACACCCGATCAGCCGGCGGCCAAGATCATCGAGGCTATCGGGCAGCTCTACGTGGTCGACAAGAGCGCCGAAGAACTCGATGCCGCCGGGCGCCTGGCGCGGCGCCAGAAGCACAGCCGGCCGGTGATCGATGCCATCGAAGCGCTGGTGCTGGCGCACCTGCACGCCGTTTCGCCCGAGTCGCTGCTGGGCAAGGCGCTGCACTACCTGCACGGCCAGTGGCCCAAGTTGATCCGCTTCCTCGAACGCGGCGACATCCCGCTGGACAACAACCCCGCCGAAAATGCAATCAGACCCTTTGTCGTAGGAAGAAAAAACTGTCTCTTCAGTGACACTGTCGCCGGCGCCAAGGCCAGCGCCAACCTGTACTCGCTCATCGAAACGGCCAAGGCCCGCGGTGTCGAGCCCTACCAGTACCTTCGCCATATCTTCGCCCGCCTGCCGCTGGCAACGACCGCCGACGACTACGAGGCGCTCTTGCCCTGGCGCGTCAATATCAAGAACTCCTGATCGGCTTCTGCCACGCCACGCGCTGCCCCGCAAGGGGCGTGGTTGATTGATCGCTTACGGTTTTCCAACAAACACGCGATAAAACAAGGTGGTAGGAAATTGGCTCCGTGGAGGACGATTTGTTGTTCATGCAATTTGTAGCGGCCTCGAGCACCGCTACAAAGGTCCGGACTCGGCCGCAGCATCCGCCGCGATCGCAATAGCTCAGGATGCAATATCAGAAAACAGATTGACCCGCGCGTCCAGTCCGACGAAGCGGCGCGTGGAACCAGAACCAAGCCCCTTCATCGAGTTCCGGCCCACCGGGGAAGCAGGTTTCGCGACCGTGTAAGCCTTTGCCATCTCTGATGCCCGCCGGCTTTTGGTCCGACTGCAGGAACACCGAGGTCGTGGAAACGGAAGCATGATGGAGGTTGTCTCGGACCTTGCTCAGCGCGGCGCCGCGCGCCCGAGCGTGGGAACATGCGAAACCGCTAACGCTACAAATTGCACAAAACTCAAGGTCACCCCTATCTCGGCATACGCGAAAGATGCCTCTGTCAAGGCAATCTCATGGATACAAACTGACTGCGGCCGCGCCTGCGTTCATGTCGGCTATTTCGCTCACCCAGCGCGCCGAATTGTACGAAGATCTAAATTATCCCTAGTACTGGGCGGTTACGGACGAAGGGGGCGATCTCCACGACAACGTGCCGGAGGGTTGACAACAGCAACTGCTACGCGGCACCTCGGCTACGATGCCGAGATTCCAACGCAGCGTCCATTGCATCAACGATTTCCGGTGCACTGGCCCGCTCGGCCAAAAGGCGGGCTCTCTTTAGCGTTTCCTCATTCAAATGTTCTGGAGACCTTACGCGCGTACCCGGGTACAACTGCCCTTCAGGTGCGATTTGAAGCTCGGGCCGCCCGAATTGGTCTCCAGTGATATCGGCGTCGAAGCCACTTTCTCCCACTCGGAACCTATTGAACCAATGACTGAGCCCTTCAACTTTGGCACTCACCATTTCGCCGCCTAGCAGCTCCCTCGCGATAACGGACGTCGCTGCGCACTGACCGGTGCTAGCAGCATTCCCGTGAAAACCCGGTGCGGCCGTGTCTGGACAGTACGCGGATTCCAATCGCTGACGCAGCAACTTAAGTTGCCTCCGTAGGCTTTCCGTGCTTTCAAACATAGACCTGCTCATCATCCATCACATCAGCATCAAGCTGCTTAATCCTTCTCCTGCCTATCCCACGCAGTTGGCCCGCCGCCGAGCTTTCTCATCCCGCGACTTAGCTTAAAGAACCCTTCCAAGCGCTCGACGATCGCGCCGTAACCGAAATATAGGACACCGAGCCCCGCAAGCTCGCTAATTCCCTTCCATTTCTCCCCGAATTGCCCGCCGATTTTTGGGGCAACGAAAAGATAAATAACCAACCCAATTACCAACGATACAATCGAAAGCACTGTCCGAGTCGCCTTTGCCACCACGACGACCGGTACGCGCGCGACAAAGACCGCCGGCCAAGTGTCCCAAGGCGCCGCGGCAACGACTTTAGACCCGCCCTCCTTACCGTTCGCGAGCGCCGCGCAGAGAGTTGAAGCGTCCTTCGTGACCGCGTCGGCAGATGGTCGACGTTCAATGCGCTCGCGCAGAGGCTCCGCTCGTAGAGCCATTTCACTGTAGCCAGGTTGCAGACACGAGAATGTAAATTCAATTACATCGTAGCGCCCAACTACAAGGTTGGAGGAACCCTCAAGCGAAAATTGTGACTTGTCAAATTCGCAATTGATAAGAACCGGTTGTTGCTCCATGTCTTTTGGGAATTCACACCATTCCGCAACACGCATTCGGTAGCGTCGTGACTCTTTCAAAGAAAAACCGCCAATAGCTTCGCGAGTTGGGCTAAAACGATTTTGGATAGACTCTGGCTTGACAACAGAACCTTCTTCCGTTCGAAACCCCATAAGGTAAAAAAACGGTATGCCCTTGAGGGTCGGTTCGCCTTGTAGAACAGCGACCATTCGCGCCCATGCCGCAACGGCGTCCCCCGAATTCAGTTCTGCTTCGTTCACGTCACTCGCTGACTCACGAAGGTACCATCCGCTTGGTAGCGCTTTCGCAAAATCGAAGGTTTCCTGTTTTTCAATAGGCCCTAAAACGCGTTTTGCCAATGCGTCCAATTTGTCCGTAGCTCTATCGCAATCATCGGATGCAACGGAAGAGTATGAAGTAACGTCAAGATCAACGTTAAAAAACTCTCCTGCTCGAAAGCGAACAAACATCATTGGACCGACGGCCTCTATACCCAATATCGTCGCAATGCGAACGGGAATAACCCTCTTCCGCTCTTGCGAATGGAATATAACGACGACTCGCCGCCCCATGTAAGCTTGGGCGTTCTGCGCAATTGCATTCGAAATTGACCTATCGACCCAACGATGGCGGTAGCGAAAACGAAATTCGAAGCCAACCGGCAACGACAGCAGATGAGGTAGATCGTAGATGTACGGCCTCTGCGACCCCGTAACGGTCAGCAGTGGCATCTCAGGGGATGCAAGAATCTTTCGCCTGAGCTTATCGAAACTGCAACTAGTCATTCTCGTTCCGTGCCATTGTCACGCGCGTTTAGGGACCTCAGGAGGACGAAATCGGTGCGCCGACGGAAGATTGGCATCGACCCGCACTTGAGTAAGCTGTGAAACATCGATTGCCCCCGCATTTGGCTTATGACACGCTGCCCCGAAGCTAGTGTGCTTCGGCCGAAAGTAGGACGGAAAGCGCAAGAAAACGGTCTTCCCGCGAAAGCTTGCCAATTTCCAGAATCAAACGCCTTGCACCAGGCTCCCACAAGTGCGATAGCGAACGGTACTCAGCATCTGGCCCAGCTTGCAACGTAATGTCGTCAAATGCTGCGGCCTCTTGAAACTCATAGCGTCGGTCCATATCGATCTCAATGGACAGTTGCTCAAATGAACGTGGAACCGGCAGCGCCCCCAATCCTTCTGAAAGAACCAAGAACGTAGCGGGGAACGTCGACGTTGCCGTTTCAGCGATATTGCCAATAGCCAAGTCCGTTAATGGGCGACCGTATATATCTAGCGCCGAAAGGTTTGCGTCAAGCAACACCAACGCCTCTTGCGTCGAAGACTGTTCCAGCAGACTGCGCACGAAATCGTCGGAGATTAGACCAACCGAAACGTCGACCACAACTCCACGGATTCCAAGTGCGGCCGCCCAAGCCTCGACCGCAGGACGTGCAACGACGCCCTTAACGGAAACCATAAGGCCGGCACGGTGTACCGCCCTAGCAAGCGCCGTAAACGCTGCTGCCCCTTGCTTCGCGATGCCAAATTTACGAAGGGCACCGACTGGATCAATATCCCCTACAACGAACTCTCTCTGACTTGGGCGTCTGGCAGACCACTGTGTTTCCGCATCTGAAACCACTACCGCGGCGGGATTCGGCGTCAGTGCTTGAAAAATTGCTGCGTCTGCGAGCAATTTCGAGACACCCTCCTTACGCGCCTTTTCGAATGCACCGCGCATTACCTTTGACGTCTCGTCTCGGAGTCTCTTATGCTCGTCTCGCTGCCTAGACACGCGGCCTTCCCATTCATCTCGCTCCCGCTTTAAGCGCTCTATGTCCTCATCCAATTTCTTTCGTTCGACCAGCTTCTTTGCAGCCTCGGCCTCCACAATTGCATCGATGCGCGACTTCACTTCAGGACGTAGAGCAATCACCCCAACAAGCGCGTCTAGCGCATCGGCTTGGCTAGCCAATCGGTTGATTCCAGCCTTCACTCGCTCAATTCGTTGATCAATGAGGCTCGATTCTGCATTTCCAAGCGATACTGCCAGCTCCCGCAACTTCGCTTTCGAGATCCCTACAACAGAGCCACCAAACTCCTTGCCTCTAAATAGGCTCTTCGCCGCTGACTCGAGGCTTCCGCATTCATAGATCGACTGCTCTTTGGGAAGCGGGCCGACAACAAACAATCGCCCATCGAGTCGAAACGCTGGTAACGAATTCCACGCAGGCAGGCCAAGGTCAAACGCCTCGTCCTTTGAAATGTCTTGCCTATCTGTGCGTGGTGCCACAACAAGGCCATCGCTCAGCTGAAAAATGTGCGGTTGCAGTTGAATCCGTCCAGTACGGGTTTCAAGCTCTTTGAGATATTCTCTTACGGAATCGTGATCTGTTGACGGAAACGGAACCAACCTTGCCTCATAGACTAACCGCCCTTCGGACGCAAGATGAAAATGGGTTCGCTTTTCCGTCTCATGCTCAGCGACATGCCATACGCCGATCTCGCCACGCGCTGGCTGGCGAGGCTGACCTGCCCCTGGAAAAGCAATCAAATCCCCTGTGTCCGGGAAGATCCGCTCGGCGTCTCCCTGAGACAGGAAAAGCAATTGCCCGGCCCGCAAAACAGCAAGGGCCTTCAGAAATATCGCACTCGGTCGATTTGAATTTGTACAATAGGCGAGAACTTCATCCCGTTCGGCAAGGAATTCGCCGTTAAACGACGCCTCCTCCTTTGTCTGCAACCCTCGGGCGGGATTTACCCCTGTTTCCCGCCTTGTTTCGAGGCGCTTCAAGAACGCGGTTAAGCTGACTTGTAGCGTTGAATCTTCGGGCAATGCTGTTGCATATGAGTGAGCTTCCTCACTCCGCCCCATATGACCGGCCTGAAGCCCAGAAATGAACGTACCAAGCTCGGGAGGTAGCTTAGCCAGGTCTTCATCAAGATCCTGCCCGTCCAAGAGATCCGTCAACAACTTGTGCAGACCTTCCGGCACTTCGGCAACCGACGTAGGATTTGTCGTCGAAGTAAGGTCTTCGTTCGGAACGTCGGAAATACTCTTTGGGTGCAACTCCCCACCGATTGGGACGCGCAAGAACTCTATCAACGCTTGGGGTGGCTTCTCGCTGAATAGGTGAACAAGGCACGATCTCGCAAGCCGCTTAGCTTCCTCCTCCGGCATTACCTCGTTCAATTCTTCATAGACCTTAAAATCCTCGACAATCTTGATCGCGTCCTCTGGATCAACCATCGTTATATGCTTACAAAACCACGATTGCACGTCTCCGTCCGTCGTCGCTGGCAACTCGAACGCTAAGGCATGAATCCTCGCCCTTTGGCCTGGTGGGAGGTTTTGCATGCGCCCCCCATGTTGAATCAGGGCAGTACGGGAATCCATGAAGAAGCGCCGTAGTTCGAACTCCTCTGTTCCGAGGCTGAGGAGATACGAGAATCGCCTGCGATCGACGCCCAAGTAGGTCATAAACGATTTACCCTCCTCCCGCCGCCTTTACGTGCGTCGCGATCCAGGAAAGCCGATAGCACGTCGACATCTCAAACGATGCGTGCGGTTCAAATGAACTTCGCCATGAGAGCTTGCTGGCCAACCTCGGCCCGCCAAGGCTGGCGACGATACCCTCGATCCAAACTTGCTTTGGGTTCACCGCCACTTGAGTTACAGCAACTTTTGGCGCCCTCTTGTCCTCGAGAACTCCAAACCCGCCTGCGTCAACGCGCCCAAAGCCATCAGTTCCGGTATTGGTCAATACGGCTCCACTTCGATCCCACAAAGATGAATCGACCAGAACCATCGCCGCGACCCGTTCACTTGGGCAGACGAGCTGAAGTTTGGTAACTGCGCTTTCGAGTGCCACCCTAACATTAGCTGTGTCAATAAGCTCCCACCGATATTGCCCTGTATCCAACTGGATGCCGCAAGGAGAGTAAAGGTCACAGGGCCCGACCCTGAAACACCAAAGTACCTGATCTCCACGCATCAGCGAGTGCTCGCCAGACCCAATGCAGCTGATTTCGCCCCAATTTTCATCGAACCAGGTTAGACGTGGGGACCCCTCGGCCCCGCCGTTTGTAGAGATGACTGCCTCACAACATTCAGTACGGCGTACTGATAGACTTGCAGTACCGCTTGGAAAAACAAGCGTTCCGTCTACTTCTATATGGTGCGGCGGCGGATCGATGGGCCAGATTTTTGCCGTAGGTGCCCTGACTATTCTCCCAAGCTGACGCGCAATCGACTCAGCAAGCTCATTCGACGATCTCGAATCACCATTCGGCAGTTCGACTTCCCAAAGATACCAATCCGACATTTTGCCTCGATAGATCTCGCGGATATCGAAGGTCAAATGCGTAAATGAAACCGCCCGACGACTTAACAAACGGTAGCGCCCACCAAGCTCAAGCGGCTCAAGCCTCGTAATAAGGCGGCCTCCATCCTCCGACCAGCAAAAGAAATTTCCGGTCTCTCGGAATTGGCTAACATCATCGCGAATCGCCTCTGCTACAGCCTCGAGCATTTCAAAGCCAACAATATTCGCTAGAGGAAGAGCTGGCGAAAGAGGAACGAGTTGTGTTGCGCGCAGATTCTCCGGCAATATGCAACGGACGCCGGTTCCAGTCCTAATTTGTATCTCGCCACTAACTCCCGCCGCGCTCTCTATTCTCGGCAAGCGAAGAGTAAGCTGAAAACCTCCGTCGCCCCTCTGACTTAGGAACACCCCGCCCCTCCTCACGACAGCTCGCGCTCCTCCCTTCTCCTTGCGTACAACTGGAGATTGCGCTGTCGCAGAAGATGACGGCCAGTACAGCTCACAACCGGGTTTGGCACCATGCCCATAATGCGCAAAATGCGGGCGCCGCTGGCTGCCAAGCCTTCGAAATACCGGCTCTCCGCACGTCGGGCACTTCAGACCATAACTAAAAAGGCCTCCGCCAGACGCCTGGACGAGTCTGCCTAACTGATCGCGCGCCCAGTCCACAATGCCTCGTGTGAAAACGGTGTTGCTTTCGCCATAGAAGGATTACGGATTTCCTCCAAGAATTGGTCGGCGCGCCATGCCAAAAACTCCGGTCGCCTCGCAGCCCGAGGTATTAGCCACCTCGCGCACGCCATTTCACCAATCTCCTTAACATTTGGAATACTGCCGTACCGAACTCGCACATGATCACCTCGCAGAAACTCCAAAGCATTAGAAGCCATTGAACAAAAAAACACCTCCCGCTCCATTCCGTGCTGAATCAACTTTGGATCCAAACCAAGCCGGCTAAAAGCGCGCTTAATCAATCTAAATCGCCAGTTTCCTCCTTGCCCAAATTCGAAGTCACTTGCATATGGATCCCTTAAATACGATAGATAACCTCGCAATTCGTTAAAAAGGGAATCCGAAATATGAAAATGTCCCCAGCCGGATGTATATCCGATTGGCTCAAGAATTCGTCGCCCGCCGAGCGACAGACGGTTGTACATAGAGGACCGGCCAAGAGCTGAACTCGTCGTAACGGCCACGAGGCGAGCTCTCTTTTGTTGCTGAGAGATAATTCCGGTGGCCCCTCGATATCGTTCATCGAACGCCCTAACAATTTCGGACGATCGAATCAGAGACGCGACGAGCTTACCGCCAAGCAATGAATTGTATGGAGGAACAGCCCCAAGCACATAAGCATCCATTAGATGCACAAGAGCATCCTTCCTGCGAAGATGATCCCAACCGATAAGACTATCGCGAGCGCGCAGGTTGAAGACCGCATCCCCAAGAGCAATTAAACCAATGAGCTTTCCGTTATGTTCGTCCCACACGAGGAAGCGCATTCGCCTTCCGTAGCCTTCGGAAACGGGGATGCGCCAATTCAAACTCGCAAACCGGAAAAGATCTCCTTGACGCGTATCCCCAGGGGCCAACTCCAGGCGCGGTTTGATCGCCGAAACCTCAATCTCACTTCCAGATGCGAAGCTTTTAATAAGATTTGGCGCCTTGGTAGCGATCCATCTAGCGTGCTCTTTCAGCTTTGTGTCGCGCTGATGTGAATGAACCTTGCGGTACGCCTCCTTGTCCATAGCTGGAGGGACAAGCGTTCCATCCGGAGCTCTTGAAAACCCCAGTTCTCGAAGATGCGCCCGTAATTTTCGTTTGAGCTTGGCCTCACGAGCAACCACTTCTATCACTCTCGTAGCCCTCAAGCGACCTCCGCATAACTTCCGGGGAGATCCCTGCTCAATTCATACGGCGTGAACACGATATCATCATGGCCCTTTACAGCGCCAATGATGTCTTGATCAACAAGAGATGGTACAGCCCACAGGTTGGCCGTTCGACCCGAGCATGTCGCTCGCAATGGAGAATGCCCGTCCCGAGCGATTGACCAACCCGCGAGTGTAAGTAGGTTTGCGAGTGGCTCTAACTCGCGGCGCTGGCGGGTCACGTCGAAAGCCAAAGGTGCAAAGCCCGTCTTGATATAATTAATGAGGTCAAGTGCGAGATGTCTGTCGAGTGACGCGTGATGAAACCGATTGCCGTAGTGGCGCAGGCATTTATCACAGGAAGTTGAGCATTCACATCTCTTCATCAAGCCTTCCGCATGATCGAGCACTCTGGTAAACACTTCGCCTGCCAGCGTCGCATATCCGGCCCCTCCGGCCAAAGTGTCGTATATAAAAATGTCAGCCGAATGTGCGTCTCCGTGCCGAATAAATCGATAGCCCGCGTTGACCTCACGAATGTCGATGTCTAGTTCGTGACTCACACCCACAACCAAACTCTCGCAAAGCGACTGAAGAGCATCCGCCATCGGTTGGCGTGCTCGCTTGTCCACTGGGCTAAAGCGAAGTGGTTTCACAATTGGTATTCTGAACAAAAGGATGTCAGACGAAAACGCATAGCCCAAATAAACAAGCTGTGCTTCACCGTTGCAGGTCTGAGACGGCCAAGCTTCACCTACTTTCGGCACAATTTGATAATCTCGCCGGTGTGGGCCGAGTGGTCGCCCATCAAGCGACGTCTTTCCGCAGCGTGCGCAAACCAGAAAACCCGAACCCTTGTCACCGTTCTCTTCTCCTTTGTTCACCATTACCATCGCTTGGTTCCGCGCAGTCGCAAGTTCCCCTCTCGCGTGAAGACGCTGCCACGCAAATGGCACTTCTCCTTCCGGAAGCGGCAATTGCGCTGACGTTGCTTGGCTGAAAAACTGTTCATCGTCAAACTCGTCGACCTCGTTCCCGCCCTCCGGGAAAACAACTTCCGGTTGAATCACCGTTACCGCTTCCAGTTTTCCCGTCGTACAGACTGGACAGTTCCTTCCATTTGTTGCACCTTGCGTAAACCCAGCGGTAAATAGACAAGAAGTGCAGTGTACGTACATCCGACGCCCGGCAAATAGTCGTGCAGCACGATCAACAATGGAACTTGCGCCGCCTGCAGCAATGGTCCCTACTCGATAGGATTTCTTGTTCACGACAACCACGCGACCTGGCGCGTACTCAGAAAGAGCGATATTCAAACCCTGCTGCGGTTTCTGAATAATCCGAACACGAGGCCGTCCCTCGCGGGGCCTATCTCCTTCGATCTGCAATGCGCACAGGTCCCGCGGAAATGCGTACGAAGGCAGGTGTCCATGGTTAAAGAGAAAGTTGATTAAATACTCATCGGCCTGATCCAAATCTTCTACACGTTGCGGACGTTGCACTTCCAACTTGATCAGAAACTCCGCTGCGACCGACACAGGTTCAACGTCGATGTTTCTGGGAAGCCATGCACGGATTTTGGCGTAGCAATCCTGCGCTAGCGGTGAAGAGGCGATCCATTGACCAAATGCCGCAAGGCTGAAATCCCCTTCACCTGAAAAAAAGGTCCAAGTTTCACCGAGCATAGAAAATATGTCACCACTCGCCGATTCACCGCCGTGTGCGTGGAAAAACACCTGGATGAGCTGCGCTCTAATGTGCCGCTCGACAATCTTTGCATTTTTTGTGTCAACACCGGGCATTGTTGGTTCGCCCGAGATAATCTGCTCAGGATTTTGAAAATAGTGATTATCATGAGGACTGTTTTGTGCGTATGTAACAACCGTCGAGACCGCGGAACCACGTCTACCTGCACGACCTGCGCGTTGTTGATAGTTCTGACGCAGTGGTGGAATGTTGCGCAACCCAACGGCAACGAGCGAACCGATATCGATTCCCACTTCCATCGTTGTTGTGCATGACAGAACATCAATCGACACATCGTCTTCACGAACAAGAATGTCCCTGAATCGCCGTTCAAATTCTTCCGTAGTCGTGCTGGGATCGTCCTCATCCCTATATGAGAGTTGGGCGGTGTGTTCCTCGACAGTCAAGTTAAGTGGCGGCGCGCGACCGTCGAGTGCGCGTACTACCGGATCTCGCCAAAAGCTCTTTCGCGCCCGCAGATAGCTCGTAGCCGCGGGTTCAACCGTTACCGCTCCGGGCGTCAGACAGTTTGGGCAATGTCCCCACCAAGCGACCGGTGAAACCGTAGTACAGGCGAGACATTGATGCCAAGGCCGATCGAGGGCGAGTTCAAGGCGGACTCGCCCCGGATTTATAAAGACGCGCCCCGCTTCGTCGTCACTGCAAATGGCGTCCCTGAATGCTGCAACCACTGCGCCCTGATCACCAAAGCGGGTGGCGAGAAATTCTTCCTGCCTCCTTGAGAAGCCCCGACCAGAAGGAGCACCTAGGTTGTAGCCCGCCGCCTCCTGCCTAATTCCATGGCGGACGCCTGGGTCAAAAGCAAAATCGTTCGCCAACCCCTGCACCCAAATGGCGGCCAGCGAGAGCAATTCGTCGGCCGACAACTGCTTCACCACCCCAACGACGGCTCTCATCGCTTTTTCGGTCGGTCGGAGATAGGCAAGAGTAAGTGAGTTGACAGAATAAAAACGCGACCCAAGTTGCCTCAATAGGAGCGCCGAGAATCTGGCGGGTGGCGTAGGGCTAAAGTCGCGAAGGGCATCCTCCAAGTCGCCATCGTGCCATTTCCGAAATTGAGAAACGTCTCTCCGCAAATCATGTCTATCTTGGCCGTCGAACAATTGGAGCCCTGTTTTTGATAGCACATCTACGAATGCAATGTAAATCTGCTTATTGAGCGTGGTCTCCCTGCCCGCATTTTTGATCGTTTGTGTTGCCATTAGAAGCACTTGTCGGTAGACGTCCTGCTCAATCTCACGTGGGATATCACGTGCCAAACGAGCGGCTTTTTGCCGGCCGTCTGAAAACAGTAAGGCCTTGCGTCCTTCGTTTGGAGAGCGGTCACTTTTTTCTCTTGTCGCGGGTTGAAGTGCGACCTGCTCACGCACCAAATGTGCAAAGGGTGCTTCTCCCTTTGTCGCGAGATCCATTATCTTGGACAGGCCCTGCCAGGTACGCACGCAAACCGGGCATTCGCGATTGAAAGACAGAATCCATCGTCCTCGCTCCTCAAATCGAGGAGGGTCGGGTCTCAAGACAGCCATAAACTGGTTCGCGTCCTCCACGCTTGGTTGCGTCGGAATCAATTGGCCCGTCGTGATATGAAGCCAAGCTTGAGCACCAGCGACCGGTTTTGCGTGCCGTCGAGACTGACGATTAACCTCCACCAGAAAGTGCGCCTCGAGCAAGTTGAGGTCACTCCAAAGTCCCGTCGATCGCTCGTGCCAAAGGAAGTTTCCGGTTTCGTCCTTGAGATACCCACGAATGAATGCCGCCCCGCAATCGCGATGCGTCAAGAGCTCGTAGACCCGCGAACCGCACTCGCACCGAAGCGTCGGTGTCGAGAATAGCTTCCCTAATATTCCATTTGTTTCTGAACTAGCCCGATACGGACAACTTGAATTCACGCATGCATATAAGCCAGGCAGTCCCCTAAAGAAAAGGTGTGAGCGGACGGGAGCAAATACTCGACCATTTCGCTCGTCTTTCGCGAAGGTCATAAGAGCCAAGAGACTCTCGATTGCTAGCTCGGATGAATCCCCTTGAGGGAAAATTTCCCGAGCCACATCTCGCAGAGTCCCGGGCCTCGAGGTAATTCGGTTTGCCGCGAGCGCGGCAGGGCCGAATTGATTGAGCCATAGTTGAACAAGATTGCGCAGATCCTCTTCGGACTCGATACCCGCGGGAAATGGGTATCCTAGACCACCAAACAGCTTATGCAGTTCAGAGTCGGCCTCGTTGCGCGCCTCGCGCAAGCGGTGAAGAGTACCGAAACGGTAAGTAGCAAGAGCCACGCTTTCCGCTTGACTTGCCGGTCTTGCGTTGGCTTTCTGTTCGGGTGTCCCCGTGATCAGGGTGAAGGCGCGTTTTGGGTCTTCCAGTCCAGTTAGATCTGCCGCAAAGCGTTTGATTTTAACGTTTGCCTCTGCACTGGTTCCCAAGCTGGCGCTCGTAAGTATGTATCGGACGCGGTTTCGGCTAATTCCGAGGCGAGAATGTAACCTTCGCAGTAGGTAAGCCACCTCTGCTCCTCCTGAACCCCGGTACATATGTGCTTCGTCAAGTACAACTGTGAAGCGGTTGGCTTGGTGACTTTCAAGCCATCTCGAGGTTTGCTCGAAAATCGACCGCTCTATAGGTCGCAAGAGCATGTACTCGAGCATCGAATAGTTCGTAACGAGAAGATCCGGACTACAGATTTGCATTTCTTGCCGCGAAAACAATTCCGAATCGTTGGTGCCAGTCCGAAAAAGTGAATTTGCGAATTGCTCGATGTCCTTTGCTGGCCACTTACCCTCATCACGCAATATTGCTTGCGACTCCCCAGAAAGGTTATGGAACAAATGATCGAGAATCTTACCTATGCGCTCGCGGTCCTTGGCTGGCGTCGGATGCCCCGGATATGGAGTCCGGCTTGTATACATGCCAAATGTCGCGTTGCGGTCTCGCCCCCCTCGAAGGACGGCCGCAATTTCCTTGTCCCCGAAAAGCCTTCGTAGTCTTGACAGTTGATCGTTGACCAGTGCATTCATCGGGTAAAGCAATAAGGCGCGCACGCCAGGTACTTTCCATGATTCCGGTCGTTGGGCCGATTCGATAGCTAGCGACCCAAGAATTGGCATCAAGAAACTTTCAGTTTTCCCAGAGCCCGTTCCAGTCGCAACAATGATTTCATCGTCACGGCTGAGAACCGATTCCAGAGCGGAAACTTGATGAACGTAGGGTTCTGGGAATATTCCGGCGCGAGGACGCGTTGAAGCAAGCGTCAAAATATCCTGGGCGGGCTTCGGGATCATTAGTTTTTCGTACGGTTCACCAGTCGCGTAGAACGGAGTCGCTTCAAGCCTCGGCTCTTGACACGTCACTCCAGCTTTATCGAGGAGCCTCTCTCGTTCGACGATTAAACCTTCATCCCAGATGTGGTACTGCGCTTCAAGGTATTGATGGAACGTTTTCTTGAGCCCTTCGAAGACACCGCGCGCTGAGTAGACTTGCGATTCACTCATTTCTCCCACCTCACTTCTGCCCCTAAAGACACCAGCCTTGCGCTTACCAGCGAACTTGCGGATCCGTTTGGTACGCGATAGGCTCTTCCTGCGTATCTGGGATCACGACAACCTAAGGCGAACAATAGCCTTCGTTCGGGTCTTGGGAGATTTGCTGGAAGCATAAAAATATCGCAGTCAGTAAGCCTCATCGCGACAACAGTAATGTTTTGCCGAGCCGCCAAAGCAAACCCAAACTGCAGTCGATCGACATCCACCTTCAAATTACTTTCAGCGACCAACTGATTGCTGTCCAACCGTCCAATGAAATACCTAAACGCTGCATCGGAAAGGCGGTTTCGGCAGAAAACGATGCCGTCGCGGTCAGTGATTGCGCGGGTGGGGTCTTGAGTCCAATGCGGTGAGAAAATTGGGGATGCTCTGGTTCCTGAAGGTAGGACGCAAAAAAACTCCAAATTGCTGCACGGCAAAGTTGGGCCGAACGCTGCGCGCGCGGACGCAACCTCTGATTCGGCCCAAGCCTTGGTCGACATCGGGGCGCTCCCCAGCCAGTCATCCAATGCTTGGCGCGGGAGGTCTTTTGCGTCCTCGCGAGATAGAACCCGAGCGTATCCCGCTCTACGTAAAGAGGGGAAGTGGCGCGTCAGTTCCAAGGTGGGTGACGGCGAGACTAACAGTGTTAGTCCGTCACCGTTAACAGCGCGCAGTGGAGTGGGAAACCAATAGCCGTTACCGAGATCCTCGGCCTCACGCATTAGCAGCAGGACGCGCATCGCGAAGCGAAGGGTGCCTCCTATACCAGCCTTGTCAAATGCGCGGCGGATACTTTGCACATGAACTTCGCGGGCGCTCGTGGAGGAAAGGAACGAGAATGCGGCCAGGTGGCCTCGTGCGAATTCAACTGGATCCGAAGTCGTGGATTGCGTGCGCATTAGTTAAGTTCGAATATGCAATCAACCGATAAAATGCACTCTTGAAAGAAGTAGACGGGGTGCGACCGGCATTCGGTTGGGCTCGTTCCCTATCGGGTGGCATGCGGCGCCAAACCGGTCTTCCGCAGACACCGTGTTAGTGCTTGCTAGATTCGCCTGGCGTCGCCAAACGAGCGATCTCGTGCAAAGTCGAGCCAGGTAAAGAAAGCACACCGTGATGGGCGTTCCGGCAAAGCAACGATACAAAAGTAAAACCACCGTCCCGCCTTTGCCAGAAACCTACTAGGAAACCAGCGAGATGAGGCCGTAAATCCGGCCGCGAAGGTCAATGGCCGATGCTAACGCTGTGCGCGAAGGAAGCCGATCGCCGGTGGACGTTTCCCACTTCCCAAGGTTTTCGAAATCAACGTAACTTTGGGCCAATTCTTGCGACCATGCCATGGGACTGGTCGGAGGCACGCGCATATTTTCAAAAAAGATGATCCCGGATGTCCGGGCGCTTGCGTTGCTTCCCTCGACCTTGGCTCTCAACGCTATCCCAGTCTGGGGGCGCCCTCGCCGGCCGCGGACCGATGCCGTGAGGAAGAATGCGGGCGTTTGCCAAAACTTCACGCAGGCCTTCGCGACGGAAAAGAGGCTTGCTGTGGGCGCAAATTGAAGGCGTAACTCGTTGATCAGTTCCCAGGTTAGCGGTTCTTTCGAGCGGAATTTGACAAGGGGCTCGAAAACGGAGGTTGGGAACGCTAGTTCGGCGGCTGTGAAATCAACCAAACGTTCGACGGTATTCTCGTTCTCCGACCTGTGGCGGTAGAAGGGAAGTCGTCTCTGCGGAGGTTCCGCGAGCCGATGCACAATTTCGTGCGGTCTGCTCCAGTAGGCTCGAGACTCGGTCGTTTGCAAGTTCAGGACTGCAACCCATCTGTGAGGGTGCTGCACGGAAACATTCGTTTTCTGGAACAAAAGAGCATCGACCCCCTCTGAAGCCAACGCGTCTGAAAGCAGTCCAAACCCGAGTTCCTTCTGTTCCTTCAGATACTTATTTTCCAACCGGGAAATGTCGTCAGGAGAGCGTACTTCCTCGAAATGGACGCCAAGGTGCGAGGACATCGCACCAATGATTTCCTCCCCTTGCCTATGAGCATGGGCGTCGATGATTGGCTGCACTTGGTCGAGGCAAGCAGCTGCAACTTCATGCCGGAAGTCGGAAGATTCAGGCTGGGCATGAACTTTCAAATGCTCGCGAATCGCGAACAGGCGATGCCGCTCTTCAAGGTGGCGCTCAGGGAAGTTCACTGCCTCGCTCCGTCTACAAGATGTCCTTGACCTTTTGGTAAAAAGAGATCCACTTCTGCTTGTCCCAATCGGACTCCGGTGAGGAGGCGCGGCGAGCGACCAGGGAATTCTTTCCCTCGAGCAGGCGCCTGGTCTGCGCGAAGGTCAAATGGAGTTCTTCCGCAGCCAGCGCGAGCTCATCAGGAATAAGGCCGCGGGTCGCCCGCCCCATCAAGAGATAGTCGGCAGTCTCGCCTAGTGCTTCGGCCAGCTTTGCCAACTTCTCGCCAGAGACAGACGACTGACCCCGTTCGACCTCCGACAGATGCCCGAGACTGATTCCGGCGACGTCGGACACCTGCTTGAGCGTAAGCCCGCGCGTCTGCCTTAAGTGTCTGATTCTTTTTGCTATTTCTATTCGATCCTCAAGAGCGGGTTGGGCCTCAATCCCCATAGTTGCGCGCGCCTCCGTATTTCGGTATAGTGAATAAACTTCGATATAACATAATCTCGGTTCGTCGAATCGGTTTCATTATATCGAAAACCAGCGTCTAGCTGACCGACTTTGGAAGGGCAACAGATATGGAAGCAGATGATCAAGGGCGGCACCACTCCATGAGCGAACATGAGTCCCACGAGGTCCGAATCCACATCGACCGGAAGCCCTACATGGCGCCCCGCGTGACCACCCACGCGGCGCTTTATTCGCTCGGCCACGTACCGGCTGGCTATGAACTGTTCCTGGAAGTCCGGGGCGACCAGGAGGACGAGCCGATCCCCAATAACCAGGGCGAGACTCACCTGCATGAGGATCAACACTTCTACAGCGCTCAGGTCACTCTAAACCCGGGCGGCTAAAGTGTTGGTCGAAGCCGTCGAGGATCTCGTACCAGAGGTCGACCGCGACTTTCTTGCGGTGAAGGGCTATATGTTCAGTGCCAAGCGTGTTGGCGCTGATGTGCATGTCGTCATTGAAGACTTCCCCTTCCCGCCAGCGTATACGCCGCCGTCCGCCAACCTGCTGATCATTTTGCCGGCAGGCTACCCCAATGCAAATCTGGATATGTTCCGAACGATCCCAGACGTGAAACTCGTGAGCGGCGCTTGGCCTAAGAACGCAGACAACCGCGAGGTGCACGCGGGCGTGAGCTGGCAGCGGTGGTCTCGCCACTTCAATTCTGGGTGGCGGCAGGGGATCGATAATCTTCGTACCTTTGTGGCTTCCGTTCGACACGAGCTCGGCAAGGGGATATGAGGCGATATTCCCTGTCGTTCCTAGAGGACGACTACACCCAACTGCGCGGTTTTCTCGCCGCGAACGCAGGCGTTGAGAACGGTGCATATCTACTATGTCGCCAGGCCCATACGCCAATCGAGACACGGTTGCTGGTCCGGGAGGTGATCCCAATCGAGGCGGAGCACATATTGGAGGCGTCGCCGGTTCACATGAAGATCGCCTCGCCCTCGTATCGGCGCGCGATGAAGCGGGCCGACGAACAAAAGTGCGGGTTCGTGTTCGTCCACACCCACCCGTACAGCACTGACGGGCACTCCGTTCAGGACGACTGCGAAGAAGTGCCACTCTTCAAAACCGCGTACATCAGAATTCACAATGATGCGGTCCACGCAAGCTTGGTCTTCACCGACCAAGGCGTATCGGCGGCGCGAGTTTGGCTCCCCGACGGGACTACCCAGCCGATCGAGCGAGTCAGGGTCATCGGCAAGCGCTTTCGCTTCTGGTTCTCTGCGCAAGACGCGACGCCGATTCCGGATTTTTACGATCGGCAGGTTCAGGCGTTCGGCCCCGACCTACAAAAGCTGTTGGCCCGCCTCAAGATCGGCGTAGTGGGAGTCGGCGGGACTGGCTCTGCCGTCCTTGAGCAACTAACACGCCTTGGCGTCGGTGAGCTTGTAATTTCCGACGGACAAACCTTCGAGGCGTCCAATGTCAATCGCCTCTATGGCTCACGGACCATCGACCAGAATGTCGCCAAGGTCAAAATCGGGCAGCGGCTGGTTGCCGACATCGGCGTCGGCACAAGACTTACGGTCATCGACAAGCCTGTGACCTATCGCTCGGCGCTGTCAACCTTTCGCGAGTGCGACATCATCTTCGGGTGCACCGACGAGGAGTGGGGCCGGTCTCTTTTGACGCGAGCTTCTATTTACTATGGCATCCCCGTCTTCGACGTCGGCGTCAGGTTCGATTCCGAGGGCGGCGCTATCCGCTCGATCCAGGGCCGCGTTACCACTCTGCTGCCCGGTGCAGCGTGCTTGTTTTGCCGCGGGCGCATTACCGCAGAGCGCGTCGGGATTGAATCGCAGCGGGCGACCAACCCTGATGCGGCCGCCGCGCGTGTCCGAGAAGGCTATGCGCCTGAGTTGGAAGACCCGGCGCCTGCCGTTATCCCGTTCACCACAACGGTAGCTGCGTCGGCGATCTCGGAGCTGCTCCACCGTCTCATCGGATTCATGGGCGAGGATCGGGACAGCACTGAGCTGCTTCACCTCTTCGATGCGACATCCGTTCGCAGGAATACCAAGCAGCCGATCGCTGGCTGTTTCTGCGCGCCACGCGACTCGTGGATGCGGGGCGACACGCGCCCCACGCTGGACATCTCATGGCGAGCAGAGTGAAAGCGACAGGGCCTCTTCTGACGTTGTGGCGCTGGATACGTCGCCGGCGCCGGCTTCAGGGCATTAAGCAAGTGGCCAGCATGAACGACCTGCCCAATCGTCTTGACGGCCGTATATTTGTCGTTGGCACCGGCAAACCGAAATGGGCTGTCCTCGAATGCCCCTGTCGTTGTGGGGAGCGGATCGACGTGAATCTGATGACGAGTCGCCGGCCTCACTGGACTATCGCTGTCTCGGCGAAAGGGGCGACGCTAGCCCCGTCGCTTTGGATGCCGGCGGAAAAATGTGGAAGTCACTTCTTCGTTCGCAACAACCATATCCTTTGGGTACAGTGACTTTAGGCGCCATGGCCGGACCATGAGCGAGTCCGCCGCGACCCCGAACTCAGGCCAAGTCCCTGTGAAGCGAAGAAAGACTCACGCGGCGTAGAGAGCAAATTCAGTCTAATGCGCGTCGGCGTGCAAAGCCAGTTCAGCGATCGCGCCCGAGCGAGACTTGCCGGTGGATTCGGCATAAGCGTCCAGGCGCGCGAGGATGCGCCTGGGCAGCGTGATGTTGACGCGCTCGACGCTGCTGTCTAGGCGCGCTGGGTCGATCTGAATCAACGCCCAGGTCCATCCAGCAAATTCCGGATTGGCGTAGTGCTCGGCCATCGGTCCGGGGGTGGGAATTTCGCCGCCATCTTCGACAACAGCATCGATCCAGGCCTCCGCGGCTTGCTGCGTGTTTTGCAGCGCTTCTTCCAACGTATCGCCAGCCGAGAAGCATCCGTGCAGGTCGGGTACGGCCGTACCCCAGGCGGTCGTTTCGGTACCCGGTTCAATCGCAACCGCGTAGGCAATCATCTCGTTCTCCTATATCACTTGACCCCGGCTGCCTTGAGCAGCTTGTGCACTAGGCCCACTCCCAGATCCTTTTTCGGGTGCGGCACACTGAGGTGGCCGGGCCGATCCGGATGCACGAAGATATGGTGGGAGCCGGCGACGTTTCTCAGCCTCCAGCCGGCTTGCTCGAGCTGTTTGATGAGGTCGGCGCTGGTCACACAAAAGATAATACACACTTATACACACTATCGCAAGTGCTTTTTAGATTTTCCATTGGTTTATAGTTAGCGATAAATATTGTTATCGTCTACGGCAAAAAGGCTTTTCTTTTCGACACTTCCCGACTAGAGTAATACCTAGCGCAGGATAATTGCCGACAAAACAAGCACCTGGGAGCCTGGCGATGAGCGAATCCGAATACAAGCATTTCCTGGGCAAGGCGCGCGACGCGAAACTCGGCGGCCACGCGGCCTGGAGCGTGATGTCCACGGGAGAAAAGGTCGCCGTGGCCCTGGCATTGAACCGCGCGGACTGGCTGGCCGAGATGCAATACACCCTGGCCGAGGCCATCAACCGCACTGGCCCCGAATGGATCGCGCTGCTCCCGAAGGTGGTGCGCACCATCGCCGAACAAGATTGACGGTGTAAGTGTGAGCGTGCCCGGCCAGGTGCTTGGCCCGCACCATTTCGCCTTCTACCGGGGCCTGATCAACGGCCTCCCGGGGCGTGAGCTTGCCGCCCGGTATCTGCCACTACTGCGCCTGGACGAGCGCCTGATTCGCAGCGAGAGTCGACGGATCCGGCAGATATTGTGTGCTGCAGCAAGGCGCAATGGTCGCTCTCTGATTGCCAGGATGATCGAGGCCGGCCCTCCCCGGCTGCCTGAGACCGACGCCCCGCTGCTCGAGGAATTCTCGGCCCGATACCCCGAGGGCTTTTACTCCGAAGCCGAGCTCCTCGAACTCTTTGCCCAGGAGTATCCGCAGGCCAATGCCGGGCGCAGGCTCGAACAGGTCCGCAAGCGCCAGCTCGGTGCCCTGCGCTGGATCGAGGTCCTCATTACCCAGCCTGTCGGTCCGGACGACGATGTTCGTGCCTGGCTCCCGCGTTTGCCGGCCGAGCGCCTGGCTGCCGCTGGCCTCGCAACGCTGGCCCGCCTGGTCGATGCGATTGAGCGCCAAGGGGCCGCCTGGCACCGCAAGGTGCCCGGCGTCGGAGGTGCAAAGGCGTCTGCGATCGTCGACTGGCTCCGCAACAACGTCCCCGAGTTCGAAACCAGGATTGGCTCCCGTGCCCTGGTTCCAGTCCGGCGCGGCCGCGGGGAGCTCATCGCTGGCCGGGAGCGGTCGACCGGCGTCGTCCCGTTCGAGGCGATCGCCCTGCCCTCCACCCTGGACCTGGGAGTCAACCGGGTCCCGCCAGGCAGCCCGGGATCCATGGTGGCCTTCGACGACGTCGACGCCATCCGGCGCTGGCTCCTGTCCAAGCTCACCGCCGAGCAGCTGGCCCACCCGGGATTGATTCACCGAGTTCCGACCTACCGGGCTTACCGGAAGGAAGCCGAGCGCCTGCTGCTCTGGGCCGTTTCCAGGGGAAAGGCCCTCGGCGCTTTGGACGAGAGCGACGCCGTGGCGTACGCGGGATTTCTTTCGGATCCGAAGCCCGCGGCGACGTGGGTAGACGCCCAACGCCACCCTCGCTGGAGTCCGCACTGGAAACCGTTTGCGGGCCCGGTCATTGGTTCCAGCCGCAGGTATGCACTCGTGGTCGTGGAGGCCCTGTTCGCCTTCCTGGTGGAGCAGCGCTACCTCTTTAGGAACCCGTGGAAGGCGGCACTCCGAATCGAGCCTGCTCCTCGGTCGCGGGTGCGCTCCCGAGTGCTTTCGCTGGTGCAATGTGGTGCCGTTCGGGACGCCGTAGCTGCCCTGCCCTCCGGTGAAAGCAAGGCCCGAATCAGCGCCCTGCTCTCCCTTGCCTATTCCGCTGGTCTGCGCCGAAGCGAGCTCGCGGGAGCGAACTGGGGTGACCTTAGACAGGAGACTGTCGAGGGCGAAAACTCTTGGTTTCTTGAGGTGCGCGGCAAGGGCGCCAAGGTTCGGGACGTGTCCGTCGATGGTGAGGTTTTACGGGATTTGCTGGCCTACGCACATCTACGCGGCCTCGGGGACGAGCCGTCGGCAATCCCTGCGCACGCTCCGCTGTTGACCGCCCTGCCCTCACCGTTTGCCGGCGCCAGGCCAACAACTCCGCTCTGCGAATCGGCGGTCGGCCAGGTGCTCAAGGAGATTTTTACAGCCGCGGCCGCGCTGTCCGAGGATCCTGGTGACCAGGTGCAGCTCGAGATGGCTTCGGCTCACTGGCTGCGGCATTCGTTGGCCCGGCACGCGCTCGATGCTGGGGCCGAGCTAACTGATATTCAAGCTGTTTTGGGGCACGCCAGCCCTGCAACGACTTCCCTGTACCTCGACGTGAGCCTGGCCAAGCTTCGCAGGGCGCAGCGGGTGCAGAAGTCGGCGTTGGTCTGACCTGACGCAATGCCGAATGGTGAGCTTTTGCGGGATTTCGACTGCCTGCAGAAGACCGCTCTACCGAAATCTTTAGCGGCTAAAGATCGATCTGCTCGACCCCATTTTGGTGGCTAAACCGCCCTTCTTTAGCCGCTAAAGATCGCGCTAGTCGACCCCGCTTTTTGCCAGAAATTCGTCGACAAGGGTACGCAGTTCAGACAGCCGTTTTGACGAGACCACGCCTCTCGCGAACTTCACGGAGACTACCTTTCCCTTGGATTCAATCAGAGCCGCGCGCTTGCCGTCTCTCTTGATCTCTAAGGATTTCCCTGCCTTTGGCGCATCGCCCCCATCAATCAACCTCGCGAACACTTGCTGGGGTGGAAGTACTGGCTCCACCGCCGCCAGTTCGAGCGCCCTCTTCCTTAATCCTTCCGCGTCCTGCTTCTGGACTTCGGTTAGCTTCACACCCCAGCGCCACTGGATGGCGAGTGGGGAGCGAAAGGCGGCCAGGACCTCTGTCGGCAGACTGGCGATTTGTAGACAAACGGCGACGTGGCCTTCGGAGCGCTGGTTCGCCGAGGCAAGCTGAGCCTGCGTTGAATAGAAGCCGTGGACTAGGCCTCTCTTGTAGTGCTCGCCCCACTCCCAAACGCTGAGGTCGTTGCGCCCGACGTTCTCGCGGGTCATCGCCTCAAAGAGGTCGCGGTCGCTGACCTGCTCGATCATCGCCAGGACCGGGATCCCGGATTCGAAGCAGGCTCGGTGTCGCCGATGCCCGAAAACGATCTCGTAGTCATAATCCTTGTCGCCAGTGATCGGCCGGACTTTGATCGCTTGGGTGTTCCCTCCGGCGGCCGCAATGTCTCGCTTGAACTGAATCCAAGCATCTCCGACAAAGGAGTCCTCGTGTCGATTCCGAAGTGCGGATGGACGAATCCGCTTTGAGTCGAGGTTCTTCGTTGGAAGTGCGCCCTCGTACTCGGCCAGCTTGCGCTCTGCTTCCTCGAGCTCATTTCCGAATTGAATTAGGCGACCTGGCGCCGTCTTTGCGACAGCCCTCTTGACTTGGTCGGCGGCCGGTACGTCGCTGATGTTTACCTTGTCCAGCATCGACTTGATTGACATTGTCGCCTCCTCAAACGCTGGCGCTGGGCCAGCACGCCCGAACTTGTTTTTCGATGAGGTCGCAGACTCGGTCGTAGGCGCTTCGGGCCCGTTCGTAGGTCGCAGCCTTGCCTGCATAACGAGAGATGTCGTAAGCCGTCCCGAACTGCACACCAGCAACGTTTGCGACATTCGTCTTCGGAATCTCGACCGGGAGCACCTTGTCCCGATAGGTTGCGCTGATCCATTTTGTGATGGTCGGGGCGACTGGATCGGTCAGGTCGACCATAGACAAAAGCACGTCGACCCACTTGTATGTCTTGGGGGGCGTCGTCTTGAGGTCGCTGGCGAGGTCTGCGAATAACGTCCAAAACTGGGCCGCAGCTGCGAAGTCGAGGCCCTTTGGCGGAATTGGCAAAATCAAGCCATCGGCCGCGAGAAACGCATTCATGGTCACGTAGCTGAGCGCCGGCGGCGTATCAAGGATGATGACGTCATAGTCCGCCCGAAGATCCTCGAGACCATGATCTAGAACCTCCCAAAATTTGAATCCTTCGCCGCGATGCTTTGTCTGCCTGGCCGGCAGATGAAATTCGGCACCGAAAAGGGAAGGGGACGCAGGAACACAGTCGATGCCGTCCCAATACGTCGGGGTTACGGCGTACCGGAGTGATTTTTGGGAGCCTTCGAAAAGCGCATACGCTGTTTGCTCTTCGCCAATATCCGTGTTGCTTTGAAATCCGCACAGTGCGCTAAGGGAACCTTGCGGGTCCAGATCAACGACCAGCACCCGATACCCGAATCGCAATGAAAGCCCCTGCGCGAGGGACATCGCGGTAGTGGTCTTGCCGACACCTCCTTTGAAGAGGCCGACAGCTATAGTCACTCCCTTCTCATCCGGAGATCGGATGTGTGCTTTGGAATGTGCCTTGACCCAAGTCCGCGCTTCCGCCAAGGTGAACTCGCGGCGTGCAGCATTGATCGCTCGACCCTCGGGGAGGTCCTTGCGCGCAATGCGTCGGTTCAGGGCTGCTTTGTCGATGCCGCAAAGTTTCGCAACCTGCACGCCTGTGAAGACCGGAGGCTGCTTTACCCGTGTCGGGTCGTAAAGGTCACCTCGGATGCTGCTGAGCATCGTCGAGGCGGTCTGTGCCTGCTCGGCAATCTGCTCTAGGGTGATGGATGGGGGAGCCGGTTTGTTCCCCTCGGGTCGCTCTAGTAGCATGCGAGTATCCTTTTAGCGGTCTAATGACCAAGAAGTGTACTCGCATGCGGTTTCGTAGCTGATTATGTAGAAGATATACAAAGGTGAGCTTGTACGGTGACCCGACGAAGTTGGGTCGAACATGGCATGTGGGGGTGCGAGACGTTCTTATAGAGCCTCCCGTGGGCTGCTTTGAGGATTGAAGCCTTTAATCATTAAAAGCTTTGATAGATTAACGATTCGACAATAGCTTTGTATTTCAATTAGATATACGGCTTACGGTGAGCTTCTTCAGGCAACTCGGTGAGGTCCAACAGGATTGAAGGTGAGCCGATCCCGCTAGTGTCGGCTCCAATGGTGAGCTTCAACAGGAAACTAGGTGAGGGGACTCGGGAACCAAGGTGAGCCTTTCCGGGTTTCTTGTGTCAGGTGAGGCAGCGGAACATAATCGCTTCACCATGCTACGGCCCGACGATCCGTCCGACGCCTCGACCGCACTCTCTGTCCGCAAGGCCAACGACGTCGTCGGCGTTCGAATTCGCCAGGGTCGCCTCACTCTCCTCAGCCGAAAACTCTTCAACGTGATGCTGGGTCACTCCCAGCTTCTGAAAGTGCCCGGCAAGGACGCGCCGCCAGGCGTCCCTGGTGCAGAGCAGTACTTCTGGCTGCCGCTGTCGACCATCGTGGCCGACGCGGACTTCAATTCCAACGATACCAAGACGCTGCAGGAATCCGCGCAGTCGATCCAGGGCATTCAAGTCGTGCTCGAGGACGCCAAGCAATGGACCTCAGAATCGTTGGTCGCGAGCGTTCGACTGGCGTATCCGCACGGAAAGGGCAAGGGGAAGCCGGTCTGGTTCGGCTGGGCATTCCCGCCAGGCGTCCACGAGCTCGTAGTCCGGCCTTCGGCATACACGCATCTTTCCTTGTACTACCAGCGCATGTTCAAGAGCGGTCCGGCGCTGGCCCTCTGGGAAGTCTGCCGGCAATACGCAACGTCGCCAGGCCACCGCACGCCTGAGCGCGATGTTTCCTGGTGGTTCCACCAGCTGAGCGGAAGGCCCGTGAGCTCGGACCTGCCCGAATACAAGTACTGGAAGCGTGACGATCTCAAGCCGGCAGTTGTGGAGGTCAACTCAGTCTCGGACATCGAGATTGCGCTAGTCGAGAAGAGGGCAGGGCGCCGAGTTGTGAGCTTGCATTTCACAACAAGGATGCGACCGCAGGAATCCTTGACCTTTCCGCCACCGCCACTTATCGACATGTCGTTGCGGGAACCGATCATGTCCTTCGGGCTCAGCCAGAAGGACACCGACGAGCTGCTCCGGGATTTCGACGCTCCCCATCTTCTGGCGGCAATCGAGGCGATGAAGGATCGCATGAAGAATTCCAAGCTCCCTCAGATCACGTCCCGCCGCGCATACCTGCGCCAGATCCTGAAGAACGGTATCCCGGAGAAAGCGGCCGTACCCGTTACAACGTTGGCCCGAGAGCCCAAACAACCGGCCGACCCGGGTGCGCGATTTCGCGACGAACTTGAAACCGTCCGTCGGCGTGACGCTAGGGCGCTTCTAGCGGAAATGGACGCGGACGAGCGAGAAGCTGCGTTTGTCGAATTCCTGGACGGGGCAGGGCCCGGAAAGCAAGTGGTGGTGCGCAAAGCCGGCCCGCTCGCCCAGCTCTCCGCTCCGTTCCACTCGTGGTTTGCCGAAAGAACGTGGGGATCGATCACGGACACGGATGTGTTCCAGTTCGCGGCGGAGCGAGTGGCGAAGGCGGAATCCTTGAAATCCGCATGAACAAGCAATCACGGGCGGGCCGCCTGCGATGGCCGGTGCATAATTCCTGGTACCGGATAGCGACACTATTTTTTCGCCGCAGTCGGCCAACTGCGGACGGTGAGCGCCACTGCCAAAATCGCTCCAAACTGGACGTCCACACGCTGATGCGAGTCCCCAGTTACACGTCATCCGTCCTGGCTCTCGTCCCTGGCAAGAGAAGCTCTTCGCTCGGGATGGCCTTCCAACAAATGACGCAAATCGGCAAAGCTATCTGTTGACGTGGTTTCTTTTCTTCAGATCAGCGTACTTTGCTGAGGCCTTTGCGGAGTAGGCAATTTTCTTGACCGGACGGCAATTTGTCAAATCCGAGGACGCAATTGGCAGATCCGCGCCCAGGTGCAACTGATGCTCCCGAAATAGGTGTTTGCAGATTTCGCATCTTTATTCGCAGCAATTCATTTTTATGGGGGGGCTAAAATGAAAGGTACTTCAAGGTTGTTATTCGCATTGACCGCTCTGCTGGCGCTGGTCGCCGGACCGGTAGCGGCGCAGCAGGGGAGTAAACCCAACATCATCCTGATCGTGTCAGACGACTTCGGCTATGGTGATGCCGGCCCCTATGGCGGCGGCATTGGACGTGGAATGCCGACCCCGAGCCTTGACCGGATGGCGGATGAAGGCATGACCTTTTTCTCGTTCTATGCGCAACCGAGCTGCACGCCGGGCCGCGCCGCGATGCAGACCGGGCGCTTTCCGAACCGCAGCGGCATGACCACGGTGGCCTTCCAGGGCCAAGGCGGCGGTCTGCCAAAGGCGGAGTGGACGCTCGGGTCGCAGTTAAAAACGGCCGGTTACAAGACCTACTTCACTGGAAAATGGCACCTCGGTGAGGCGGATTACGCGCTGCCGAACGCCCACGGCTACGACGAGATGAGGTATATGGGCATCTATCACTTGAATGCCTACACGTATGGCGACCCGACTTGGTTCCCTGACATGCCGGAGTCGTTGCGGGCAATGTTCAACCGGGTGACCAAGGGCATGATGAGCGGCAATGCCGGCGAGCCGGCCCACGAAGACTTTAAAGTCAACGGCCAATATGTGAATACACCGGTGATCGATGGCAAGGAAGGCGTCGTCGGTATTCCCTATCTGGATGCCTACATCGAGAAGGCGGCGCTGGAGTTTCTGGATGATGCGGCGAAGCACCGGGACAGGCCCTTCTTCATCAATGTCAACTTCATGAAAGTCCACCAGCCAAACATGCCGCATCCCGACTACATCCACAAATCTCTGTCCAAGAGCAAGTATGCGGATTCCATCGTCGAAAACGACGACCGAATCGGCCACATCATGAAGAAGCTCCATGAACTGGGTCTGGACAAGGGCAACACTCTCGTCGTCTGGACTACGGACAACGGCGCGTGGCAGGATGTCTATCCAGACGCTGGCTATACGCCGTTCCGTGGCACCAAGGGCACCGACCGCGAGGGCGGCAACCGCGTTCCGGCCATCGCCTGGATGCCAGGCAAAATCAAGGCGGGGAGCAGGAATTACGACATCGTGGGCGGGCTTGATTTCATGGCCACGTTTTCCGCGCTAGCTGGCATTAAATTGCCGGAAAAGGATCTCGAAGGTCAACCGATGATCTTCGACAGCTTCGATATATCGCCGGTCCTTTTCGGCACCGGACCGGATCCGCGCGAAACCTGGGACTACTTCACCGAGAATGAACTTTTGCCCGGAGCGGTGCGCTGGCACAACTATAAATTTGTGTTCAACCTTCGAGGAGACGACGGAGCATCGACCGGCGGCCTGTCCGTGGATACGAACCTTGGCTGGAAGGGAGCCGAAAAGTATATCGCCACCGTGCCGCAAATCTTCGACCTGTGGGCCGACCCGCAGGAGCGCTATGACCTTTTCATGAACAGCTTTACCGAGCGCACATGGTTAGGTCCGCTCATGGGTGAAGAACTGCAGAAGGTAATGAAAACCTTCGTCCAGTATCCGCCGCGCAAATTGCAAGGCTTGGGCTACACGGGCCCGATTACCATCTCGGACTACCAGCGGTTTGAGTGGCTTCGGAATCAACTCAAGAACGAAGGCGTCCACATCACGATGCCGACGGGCAATTAGGACCCGCCAACGAAACGCGCGGGCCGCTTCCAATCCGGGAGCGGCCCGTGTGGATCGGATCCTTAAACCCATACCTTGAGGCGACAGCGCACGGCTCGTCTACTCTTCGGACCGCTTTGGGTCGATTGCCGACTTTGCCTCGCTCTATTTCCTTTCGCGGAAGCGACAAGTGCTTCCTGGATCGCACGACATGAACACTCGTCTAGCCAGGCGTTGCCCGGTTAGAGGCTGTCAGCCCGAAACCCTGTCGATTACCACCTCGGCTTGAAGTTCAACAATTGATTCGAGAGTGGCGTCGATATGGTGGATCAAGTCGCCGACTTCAGCGCCGTTTACGTCGCGTAGCTTGATGACTGTCACACGCCATACGCGCAGTTCATCGGCAAATGATTGCAGGATTTTCGCGGGCATAGATGATCCTTGGCAAATTCGAAGCCGCGCATCGTACCCATCGGTAAATCTTCCTTCCGTGCGATTCCGTACATTGCCGTCTTGCAGCATGGCGGGGCGTTCCTTGGGACCTCAACCGCTTGCTTCACCAACCGCTGCTCACCGACCCATGCGTACGCGGCTGTCCGGCATTCTTGACGCAGATTCCTCGAACGATGGTCGCTAGTGCAGTTTGCCAGGCTCCTGCGGACCGACATTGCGACCCTTACGCTCCGGCGCCGGCTCCCGAGAATCTTTGACGGACTCCAACGCGACCGGGAACGCGACGTAGCCGAAGTGTTCCCCACATTCCGGGCAGTGCTTGTTCACGCCTTGGTCAGAGGATTCGCCAGTTACCGAATCTCGGCCGTGCCCGTTCCATCCACACTCGCAAACCAGGCGTGCGGCCTGGAACTGGTTCCACTTCAGAACCCTCATTGGTCTCCTCGAGCGGCTTCCAAGCGCCACTAGCGGCGCATCGTTCCCGAAAGATCGTGCGTCACTACCCTGGCGTCGCCGGGGAGCGGTATCGAAATCAAATAGAGTTGCGCGAACCTCTGTGCAGGGTAAATCGCCAGGGTACCGTTGTAATGCCGACTGAACCCGTCCTCATGGCACTCCCGCAGCGTCACGTCCAAGCTCATTAGGTTGGCAGCTGCGCCCGGCGCCGCAACCCCAAGCGCCTTGCATCCCGTTTCGTTACTTGCACCGGTCACTCGCCCGCCAGCCTCGATCTTGATGGTAAGCGGCGAAACGCTGTGCGCTGCAGCGCCCTTTGCCGTGGTTTCCTTGAACTGGATCTGCCCCAGCCATTCACCGTAGGGAGATTTATAGGCCGAGTCTTCAAGCGCTTCGGGCTTCAGCGCCTTCCCTTCGCAGGGTACGTTGGTATAGATGGTCTTGCCTTTGGCGTCCTTGCACTCGAATACGCGGTCTGCGGCGTTCGCCGCCAGTGTGGCCGCAAGAACAACTGGACCGAAGTAGTAAACCGATTTCAAGAAATCCCCCCTTGCGCGTTTGGTCGCTGGTCCGTGTGCTGCACTACGATTCTGGCATGGCCACGTTGCAATTCCAGCCGCATGCCCCGACCACGGGAGCCCGGGCACGGGGGTGCTTCACCTGCCACTATTTTCAGGGCAAATTGATGGCTGGGCACGTCATGTGCGAGCACCGAGGTGCAATCCAGGTTATCGGCTCACCGCAAATGGGCTGCGCATATTGGGAGCGGGAGCCGGGTGCCGATGACGAGTGAACCAGCCTTTCCTCCCCCAGCCAGGCGGGCTTCAATCAGCGTAATTCCGACCCGTACACGTCAATGAAGTCCACAGATTTCGCCTTGGGTTGCCCGATGTCAACGTCGGCTTCGTGCTGATCGTCTGTGTTTTCTTGCAATCTGGCCTGGCCGACTTGCTGCCGATTGTCTTTGGCGCGAACCGTCGGCCGTGAGCAGACAAGTAAAGTTTGATGCGCGCCTTTCAAGGAATCCACTAGGCAGCCGCCTCTTGGGGCTTCGCCCCGCCGGCTCCTTCGGCCATTGGCCTCGCCCCCGTTCAATTCCTTGGAATTTCCAAGAAATTGAACTCCCAGCCCGGCATCCCCCGATCGGCGCGCAAGGCGCGATTGCAGGCGAACCGTGATCCTGCAGGCCATGTCTTAAGGACCAGGCCCGTAGGACGGGCCGCGCAATTCCTTGGAAATTCCAAGAAGACGGTGGTGGTTGAGACTAGTGCAGGATATGGCTATCGCCGGTACTTGCAATGCAAGTTGTCGCTCGTTACGCTTCGAGGAGGTTGTTGATCGAAAGGCAAACGATGAGCCCGACGAAACCCAAAGGCCGTCCATCGCAATTCACGATGGACTTGCTCGCCTACAAACAGCCATGGCTCGAATGGTGCAATGCGAGCGGCGTTACGCCGAGCGATGCGTTCCGACAGATCGTGGCGCGCTTGGTGACAGGGAAGGGCGGGGCTACTGCTCCACCAACCGCGGCGCCGCTGGCGCCTAGTGCGTCGACCGCGGACGACAGGCCAACAGTTCGCAAAGAGATTTCTTTGACAGCGACAGAGCTTGCGCAAGTTGAGGCGCTCGCGCATGAGGAAGGCTTTTCTGTCTCAAGGTGGTTGGTTGCCATCGTGCGCGCCAGGTTGACTGGGACGCGTCCTTTGGGGCAACGCGAGCTTGAAGTGCTGCGCCAGTCCAATGCGGAATTACTTGCGGTCGGGCGCAATTTGAATCAAATTGCGAAGGCGTTGAACCAGACGCCGCAGAACCGCAGTTTTTATAGCGTTGCCCAGATCGAAGCGCTTAGTTCTCAGATCAAAGCCCATTGCGTCGTGGTTGCGAGCGTCATGGCGGAAGACCAACGGCGGTGGCGAACAAAATGAAAAAGCAGTACGTCGACGGGGTATTGGTGGAGTGGGGCACGGCGCTGTTTAATCAGGGCCGTGTGGCGGCGCCACCCCCGCGTCGGAGCATGACCGGTTTCAAACTGCCGGCGCGCGGAGCATCGAGACCCGTGGCAAAAGGCGGCGCGGTCGCCGCCGGAGCCGCCGTGACGGCGGATGCCAATGCGATTCGCAGCAAGCTCGGATCCATCGTTCGGCGCACGCCGCAAGTCGTCGTCAAAATCTCCGGTGGCGGAAAGGGCGTCAAACACATCAAAGCGCACCTTGACTACATCACTCGCAATGGCAAGCTCGAGGCCGAGAACCAGGCCGGCGAGGTGATCGAGGGGCGCCAAGGGCTGAGCGACCTTCGCGATGAATGGCAATACGGTGGTCTCGTCCTTGAAGATGAAGGCACCCGGCGGGAGGCGTTCAACATCGTTTTGGGGATGCCAGATGGCACTGATCCGTTGGCGGTAAAGCGGGCGGCCAGGGACTTTGCAGCTTTGGAGTTTGAGGGGTACCAGTACGTCATGGTCTTGCATACGTTCGATACCGATCCTGATCCAAAGCCGTCGCACAACCCGCACGTGCATCTGTGCGTCAAGGCGGAATCCATCGAGGGCGTGCGGTTGAATCCGCGCAAAGCGGATCTGCAGCGATGGCGCGACGGATTTGCCGAGGCTCTTCGAGAGAATGGCGTGGAGGCGGCGGCGACCAAACGCATCCAGCGGTTGGAGCGATGGGAGGGCGATCGGATTCCTAAGCTATCGGTGCGCCGAATGAAAGGGCGCGGCGAAGAACTTGATGGGCGAAACGGTGGCACGAGTCGGGAAGCGCTGGCTCGCTTTGCCAAGGCAAAGTCAGCAGAGGCGACGGTAAAGCAGCGGTATCGAAATATGGTCGAGGCCCTACAGGCGTCCGATGATGCCGAGGACAGGGCGCTCGCCAAGGGGCTTGCCGAACGGCTGGGTGACAAGCTGCGAGAGGATGAACGCCAAAAGCCCAAAGGGCGCGATGTGTCTGGCGGCTTGGATCGGTAGACTTTGGCGGGGCAGGGCGGTAACACATTGCAAGACGCGGCGGAGCAGTAGTCGTTGCGTTTTGACGATATCGAGTGTCGTTGTCCCTGGTGGGCGAGGGCGCTTGGGTAGGGGAGGGCGCAATGGCACACGGCATCGTTGGAACTGTATTGGGCGCGCCGTTTCGCGCGCTGGATCGCCTCGTCATGCTCTGGTTCCAGCTTTTCGGATTTTTCGCCAAAGTGGTTCTCGTTCTACTGCTCCTGATCGTCCTGGGCATCATGGGGCAGGGGATGTTCCGGTCCGCGGGGGACAAGGCCAAACCCGCGCTCCGTGAGGACGCTGGTGTTGTTCTCACTACGAACAGCGGCGGCGAGGGGCAAGGGCGTACGACGCACATTCAAACGCATTTAGGTGTCTATACGGTCTACGGCGATTTTCCGGCGAAGGTCGGCCGGCATGTTGTGCTCAAGAATCCCGGCAAGGGAGCCGAACAGCTATGCGACGACCAACTCGCGAATTGCAAAAAGATTCTGTCACATCAGTAAGAGATTCGTGAGGCAATTTGTGGTTAGCGTGACTGGATTCACCTCGGAGCGCTCGCGCCACAGCTCGATTAGGAATTGGTGTCCATTGTCCTTGCGCCTGAGCGTCATCGTGGGATACCCGCGGAGGGTTTCAGGATGAAGTACTACGTGCCCCTGGAAATGTTGGTTTTCACCGCGGTATCGGTCGTTTTGATCGTTCTGTTTCCCGAAGATGCCGGAGCGGCCTGCGGCTCTGTGGTAATTACCTACATGTTGTTGCAAGTCGTGTCGGCATTGGCTTTTTGTGTTGCGCTCCAAAGGGGTCTTGTCCGCGAACATCTACCGCCGCCGTATCGATACTCCGTCAAGCCCGAGTGCGAAATGAACTGGCTGGTGATGCGGCACATCTGGGCCTATCTGCGACCTGCCAAAGACGAAGCCTCTCAGGCATCTTGATGCGCATGGTTGTCAACCAATTGACCTGAATAAGCTGGAGGCAATGTAGATGTCCGACTACATCTACGTCGACAATTCGAACCTGTATATCGAGGGACGTCGTGTGAGCGCGGTGGCGCAGGGTTTGGCTGCCAACATACGCGAGGCGATGGACCTTGGCATCTTCGATCACGGCTACACCATCAGCTTCGGCAAGCTCCACGAGTTTCTTGCGGGCCGCGACTTGTCAAACATCAAACGCGCCGCGCTGTTTGGCTCGCGCCCGCCGCCGAACGACTCGATATGGCAGTTCGCCAAGCGGGCCGGCTTCGAGTTGCATCTTGAGGATCGCAATGTCAAGAACAAGGAGAAAAAGATCGACACGGGGATCGCGACCCTACTGACGAAGGACGCCTACAAGCACGGTAAGCCGGCCGAGGACGTTTTCGTGTTAGTCGCTGGAGACGCCGATTATGTTCCGACGATCAACGAACTGAAGGCCGATGGCTATACGGTTGAGGTCGTTTTCTGGAACCTTGCAGCGCGAGAGCTGCGCGAAGTCGCCTCCAAATTCATTTCCCTCGATCAATACCTGGAGACGCTGCGAATCTAGGAAGGCTGGGAGCACCTATGACGCAACATATAATTGATTCAGATTTCCGTGTCACAGACAGCCGTGACAGTGGCTGGCAGGAGTGGCTGGCCGGTAAGAGATATCTTTTTGACGATGTCACCGAAGAGGTCGTTGTCGAAGAATGGAAGAGCTTTTCAAATTCCCGTCGGCCGTCGGAGAACCACGAAGACGTGACCAGTTCGATCGTGCTCGAACCGGCCGCGGTCCCGAATGAGATCAAAGAAAAGATTATCGAGAAATTTCCTGGGGCAAATATTTTCGGGAAACGGTCGCGCACACTATCTCTAAAGTCCGCTCATGCGAAGGAGTAAGGAGTGTCTAAAGACATTAATGACATGGCGCGCGACGCAATTAAGATGACGAGCGATCCTGGCTTCGGTCGCTGCACGGTCGAGTCCGCGGAAGGTCGGATTCTCGCTTTCGAGTTCGATACGACGGACCACGCACGTCGATTTTGCTCGCGGAGTTCAAATCGTCGTATTGTCAAGGACCGACAGACGACGGTCCTTGCGACGATGCCATAGGAATGGAGAGGGGCTGCACATGAATCAGACGCAACTCACCGATACATGGGACGGTCGGGGCAAAGTCGGATCCACCGTGGTGTGGGCGCAAGACGGTCAGGGCAGTGATTCCGACTTCATGACCATCGGCATCGATGGCAAGCCGGCTCGGACATTTGAACGCCCCGTCAGATCGACTGTCTGGAAGGAAGTCACGACGGCTCCCATACCGGCGCAAGTCTCGAAGTCGTAATCCTCGGAAAGCACCATGAGCGCCATAGCCGTCGCGTTTGCCCGCGCTTGGAGCGTGCGTCCTCCGATCGTCGTTCGTTCGATGGGCGCCGAATACATTGACGCGTTCTTTCACGATGGAAGCCTTCGCCTTTCGTCGTTCGAGTCTTTCCGCAATCACCCGGACGAGGCGCGGCGTGACAGCCAGGAGGGATGGGCGGCCCTCGAGATCCGAGAACCGAACGGGCGTTTCAGCATCCTCGGCGCAAACGCCCAGGAAACCTATGTCCTCTGCGCTGCGACAGTTGAGGATGTCGCTCTTCCGTCGTTTCGCATCACCAATACCGTCGCCTTTGCTGATTCCGTGTCTAGGCAGATTCCGGGTTTTCTCGGTGGCTTCGAAGGGCATTGCGTCTACAGAGAGGACACGGTCGTTCGCAAGGTGGGAACTCGGCCAATTCAACCGCCGGAGGATGCTGCGCAGGCCGAAACATGGGCGAAGGAACAGGACGCCTACGTTGGCGCGCAAACGACCGACGCGTTCTTTGTCAAGCATCGGCGGTTTCAACGTGAAGCGGAATATCGCTTCATCTGGTTTGCTGAAGGACCTCGCCGAGACTACCTGAACATCAAATGTCCCAGCGCGGTTCAGTTCTGCGAACGTTTTTGATTCTCGCGGGTCCTTTCAGATGCACGGGGGGTGGCCTGGCGCAAATGTTGCTTGTTAACGATTAAAGCTGGGGGTCATGCGAATTGGTCGAAATCGTAGAAACGCTTCTATTGCAACCGGGGCAGGGCGCACATGGAGTTGTAAGAGCTGGTCAGAGATTTCGAATGATTGATGTTCTGGGTGCACAGGTATTCGATTTCTCATCGTTCAATTTGAATGATCCCCATGAGTGCGCCGATTTGGTCATGTCACGCGTGTTACTGGAGAAGTGGAAGCTTTCCATTCAAGACCAGATTGTGTCTTCCGCGATGCGGCCCATGTGGACCGTTGTAGGCGACTCGTGTGGAGTCCACGAATGGTCGGGTGGCTATTGTTCACGCGCCCTTAACCGCGCGCTTGGGTATGATCACAACGGTTGCAAAGAAGTAATGGAGGGTGAATTGTCTCTTGTCGGGTTGCCCGCGTCGCTACTGACGTCATGTAGCTGCCTAAACCCGTTCATGAATATTCCGTACGAGACTTCCGGCCGGTGGAAAACACAGCGGCCCACTTCTCGCGCCGGCGACTACCTTGAGCTGCGCGCGGAGATGGATATCCTTTGGGTGGGATCGGTTTGCACTATGGAGGAGCCTGCTAACGGGTGGCCGCTGACACCAATTTCCTATGAGCTGCGGTCGCCCTGACTCCGTGCGTTGTTGAAGGATCATAAATTATTGCCACCCGGTGTTTCATGCCCATTAACATGCGCCGGGACGGAAAGCAGAACATGGACGCGCCGGCGAAATTGAAGATTGGCGACAAGGACTAGGCGATACCGAGCTGCAGAGCGCGCCACTAACCCTTGGCGAACATACAGGCACAGACCGATGTAGTGGTCGAGATGGTCCTGGAGGCGTATGCCGTTGCGAACTGCCCGAGGGGTTCACCACATTCCGGGGACAGCCAGCTCGGCGTCGAACTGTCGCGCGAGCGGATCTTCTCCGGTCCTGAACGCTGACGACCCAACCCGGGAAGCCGGATTGAAAACGCCTGCCGAACCTGCGATTGAGCCAGCGTTGGATACGTGTCTGCTGTTTCCCAGGGCCTCTAGCAAATGACGCTGCGATCCTTCATCAAGGGTTTTCTCGGCGAGGCAGTTGTAACCGTCGGCAAGAAGCTATTCCTCGATTCCAAGATCTACATCGACGTTAACAACGTGACGCTAGCGACGGGTAACGGCACCACTCAGATCGACCATATCATCGTTTCGCGATACGGGATCTTTGTCGTCGAAACGAAGAACATGGATGGTTGGATCTTTGGGGACGAAAAAAGCTCACGCTGGACGCAGAGCGTATTCGGGCGCAAGTATCAATTCCAAAATCCCCTGCACCAGAACTACCGCCACAGCAAGACCTTGGCCGAATTCCTAGGTGTGGACCACGCCAAGCTCTTCTCGATAGTCTTCTTCATCGGGGACGCCGAGTTCAAGACGCCGATGCCCGAGAACGTGCTCCTAAGCGGATACGGCACCTACGTCAAAAGCAAGACCGCGATCCTCTTCTCGGACGACGAGGTCCAATCGATGGTGGCGGCGATTCGCGGCGGTAAGGCACTCAATCGCCTGGGCACTCGCCAGGCCCATGTTGCGGGATTGCGGGAACGGTACTCGAGCACCACGACATGCCCGAAATGCTCCTCCGGCCTGGTACTAAGAACGGCGAAAACTGGCAAAAACGCCGGTGGGCAGTTCTACGGGTGTTCGGCATATCCGAAGTGCCGGTACACGGCGCCGGCGGCCGCCAAAGCTTGAGCTGGACCAGCTCAGGCCTTGGCCAGATGCACTCCCCGGAATATCGACGCAAAAGGAGATCAGCATGGATGAGGACAAGGTCAAAATTCCCCTCGGATCCACGGTGCGGGTGCGACGCCTTGACGGCTCCGTTGACAGCTACCTGTTTCGAGGTACCGATGGAGGCCGCCCAAATCTATGAGGATGCCGGCGGCAAGCGTCATTTCGACGTCGGCATATACATCGGCATCGCGATTGACCTGCCTCCTGGAGCAACTAACACGTAATCGGAACGGGGAAGCCCAGTAGAGTGGGAAGGGAACAATCAGTGGCCATGTCACCTCGCGAAGGTATGCACGCCGCTTCCATTAGGGGGTCATGAACACCCGCTTCTGAAAACCGGGATTTTCAGCAACCATTTCAGGATGCACGCCGGCGCGCTGGTTGCTCCTGGAACTCCGTGAATGCCTGTGCAGCATCGCCCGCGACACCGCCAACTCAAACCTTCCCAGCAGCTGAACTCCTGAGAGCACCTCAGGGTTATTGCAATGACGCGAGGTATTGCGCCCGCAATTGATCAATCGCGCGGACTACCCTCAATATTCCACGCAAATCGCCGATACCTAGGATGTCCGGGAATTCGCCCGCCTCTCGTATATGCCTTATACGGATTCGATGATGCGAGACCACAGGGGGTCTGCACCAACAGCTGACGCTGATCTCCAGTTATCGCTGGGAGTGCGGTTTGCCAGCCTGGAGCCAATGGCGCCACGCCGCGCGACAGGCGATGTCGTCGAGTCGTTGTTGCTGGGGCGCATGGCGTTTACCAGCATGCCGGAAGGCGTGTGCTCATTCTGGCGGGGCATAAAGGACGTACCGGGTAGCCCATTTCCCCTGGAGGTCGTATGCGATGTTGTGGGTGATCGGGCACCAGGCGCCGGGCACGAGGCGCGTCTGGCCGGCATGCGGCTGTGCCAGGTGACCGAGACACTGGCGGCCCTGGGCCTCATCAATCGCCGCCTGCGCGAATTGCAGGTTCCCAGGGTGGTGGGAATCCGAGAACTCGTGGTGACGGGCGTGCGACTGCCTGCGCGGCCCTTGATCGATCCTCGCAGCGAGCGCACATATCGCAGTGCCTCGCTCGCGGAGATTTCGGTCACGGTTGTGTTTGCGCTTGGAGTACCGGCGTCGGCGCGCGTCTCCGGCGCCCCTGCATCACAACGGAATTCCGGACTCAAAGACTGCTGAATGCCTGCGCAACCTCACCAGCAACGTCCGCGATCACTCGCACTGCCTGCTAGGCTATGGTGAGATCACGCTGGTCGGCAACACGTACGCTGCTGAATCGACGGGCACTTTACCGAGCCGAACGAACAAAACACGCAGCAATCGCCGGGACTAGGACGTAGCAGAGTCTTGCACGCGACGCACTGGTACAAGAACTGACATGCGTCTACGGGCATGGTTTCCTGCTTGGCGAAGCCGCAGATAGGACACTTCAGTACCGATTCGAGTGCAACGTCAACCACGACGGCTTGGCTCCTACTTGGCCGCCCTTTTTGCCACCTTCCTTGCTCGCTTTTTCGCCACGGCTTTTACCGCCTCCTTATGGAGCGGCGGCGCCGTTGCTTTGGCCGCGCCCTTGTGGAGTTTTAGCTTCTTGGCGTTGCGGGTTTTCCATGCCTTTTTCATCCTGACAGACGCCGCCGCCTTCTGCTCGGCGGTATACGGCTTACGCCCGCCGCGCGTCCTCGTCGCTTTGGGCTGAGGCTTTGCGACGATGATTTCGGCAAGTGCGTCTTCAAGGATCTGAAGTTCTTCACGCGTTTTAGCAATTTGCTTTTCTAACTCATCCCTCATGGCCCCTTTCCTCTTGGCCATCTCCTTCAACTCCTCGATAATCGTCGCCATGCGGCTTCCTTTCAGCTTGGAAGCGGCGAGCTTACCGGATACGAGGATTCGTTTCCATATTGACGGCGGAGGCAGTCACCTCGATAGCTCAACAGGAGCTACGGCATGGCGACAAACGCAGCTGGTGGCCGACACCGCGCTGCGCCGTTGATTGCTATCTACTTGCCAGCTGCGTTTTGCAGCGCGTTGCCGGACGTACCCGGCGTTCCGGCAGTCTTGTAGTGCGCGGTTACGGTTCCCTTGCTGTTGAACTCGATGGCAGTCGTTTCACTAATGTTCTTTCCGACGATCGCCTGACCAATTTGATTAAAGTCGAAGTACCAAATTTCTTTGGCCCCGACCTGCGTCTTGCGACCAGGTTGCCCGACAACCGACACCACGTCCGCTTGCGTGCTCGTATTGTCGACAATCTTGCCCATCTGATCATCGGAAACCTGGGTGCCCGTCTTCATTGCGCCCACGTCCCCCATGCTGCCGCACGCGGCCAGTCCAACGCAAAACGCAACGCCAAGACACGCATAGCCAAAAGTACCTTTCATGGCAACTTCCTTTCAAGGAGAATGAAACTGTCTTCGACCGCGATCCACGCAGCATTTTGAATACACATATCAATGCGGAAACCAATCGTTCGGTATACCGCCCTCCCACAATGCCGTGCGCGACACTTCATCGAACTCGCCGATTTGCGTTGAGCAGCCACCAATCCGAGCACTGATCCATTTCATTCGAGGACAAGCCGTAGCGGTTGAGTCACTTTGGCTTCTGGGCGGTTGGCTGCTTTTTGGAAACTGTTGGGACTTGGGCGTCGCTGGCGAGGTCGTAGTCTTCAACCCAGTCGACAAGTGCCTTCAAAGTTGCATGGCGCTCACGGTGTAAGGCGCCAAGCAGGGTTTGGATCTGGTCGTAAAACTCTTCGCGTGTGCATTTGACGCGCGTTCCTTGGCCGCGCAAAAGCGCGGCTGCTATGCGCAAGCGGCGTTTTGCACGTTCTGACAGTTGTTTGCTAGCCACGGCTGCAAGGCGGGATATGGCGGCGCATCGCGAGTCTGCCCACCCTCCCCCTATGACGAGACGGCGTCTGTGAGCTGCGACAGCCTAATATCGCGGAGCGACACTTCCTCGTCCCCAGTGCCATCCCAGAAGCGAATAAAAGCGAGACCGGCGGTCGTCGGGCGCCGCGACCAAAGTACCGTCACGGCGCGGTCGTGGTATGAACCAATGAGCAAGAGATTCTTGATCGGGCCAGCGTTGACCGACGCAGCGATGGACTGCCTCTCGAGCGCCACGCCTGAAGGCGTGGTGCGCGCGCCGGCTCCGCCAGCCGGTCGGTCAAGAACAGCGTTCGACTGGGGAACGTGACTCAGCGCGACGGTGTTTGCCGGCTCTAGCTCACCCGCAAGTGCCGCGATAAAGGCCCGATCGACAACCTCTGCGGCGGAAACGCACTGCTCGACAAACTCAGCATTCTTGGTATGCAGACGCGCCAGCTCCCAAAGGTACTTGGGTGTACGGCACTTGTGGCCGTGGTACAACTCAAGTAGAAACGCGGGTCCTTCAACGAGTGCTAGCAGGTGCGTGATGACGCTGGGGTCGAGCCGCAGTTGCTTTGATATGTGCAGCTTCTTGTCCCCCATAGCGATCCTCTTGGCCACGAATTTGGCCAAGTCCAAGGGTTGCAGCGCCCGGCGGCGCTCGTTCTCGGCGATCTGTGCGTAGTCATCGAATTGGCGCTCATCGTCGGTCACAAAATAGGGAATCTCCGGGAGGCCAGCACGAAGCGCAGCTCGATACCGTCGCGCGCCGAAGCGAATCCGCAGCCGATCAGTGCCTTCCATGGGTCGTACAACAATCGGTTGCAATATGCCCCGCAGTCGAACATCCTCGACGAGCGCTTCGAAGTCAGGGTCGTCGGCAAATTCTGTGCGCGGGTTTTCAGGGTCCTCCTCGAACCGCGACAAAGGGGCAGTTGGCGCTCCGCGCGAGATCGCCGCAGTTGGTGCATCAAGCGCGGAAAGATCCAGGGGCATCATCAACCCCCTAGTCCCATGCGGCTGAGGATCACGTCGAAAGCCGGCTTGATTTCACGCCAGGCATCGCGTGCTGCGGTCTTTTTCATCTGCGCCAAAGCAGCGCCTTCGGCCTGAGCTTCTGCCACGACCGAGCGTTTTGGAATGAAGGCGAAGTTCTTGTCCTTGGGATCCATAACGATCAGGAGTCTTGCAAATGCTTCAACCAACTGCTTAAAGTTGCCACGCTGGAACGGTGTTGGTTCGACCATGTTCGGGAGGATGCCGATTAGCTCGAGACCTGGATTTAAGGTCGCTTTGATTTTGTGATACCCGTAGCGTTGATGATTGAGCAAGGCGCCTATGCCGTCGATTGCTTCCTGGTTGAGCTGGATAGGGGAAAGGACAAAGTTTGCGTTAATGAGCGCCACCGCATAGCGAACGTCTGGGTTTGGATTTGTATCGATGATGCATGCGTCGAAGTTGGGCGCGATATTGGACAAGAAGACTCGCAGGACGTTGGCGAAACCATTGTGCTTGTCCGGCTGGCGCTCCAGAGTGCTCAAGATGTCGTCGCCGGCGACCAGAGCGAAGGCCCCGGCGGGCAGCGTTTGCGCCCGACCGGCCAGAAGATCACTTGCAGTAAAGACGGCAACTGCGGCCTTGCCGCTTTTCTTGATTGGCCGCGAGGAGTTTTGCTGATGATCCAGATCAAGGTACAAGACACGTTTGCCGCTTTCGGCGAGGTAATAGGCGAGCTGACACGCAATGGCGCTTTTGCCGACTCCGCCCTTTTGGTTTGCCAACACCAGCGTTTTCATTCAGAGCCTCGGGAAGGAGCTGAAGACCCTGGCCGGATTCGCTTCATTCGCTTTCCTCTTATAAGAGCCATTGACGGATCGCCCACAGCACGCATAGATGCGCCGGGTAGTAGACATAGAACGCAAAGCGAGTCCGCGGTACGGTAAGTCGGATTTGCGTTGCCGCCAGGATCACCGGGATGGCAGCCAGAGCCCAGAAATTGCGGTTGATGATGAAGAGCGCGGCGGTCGAGCCAACCCACACTGCTAGCGCGCCCCAGCTAGGTCGCTTGCAGTAACGCCATGCCCCAAGACAAAGGGCGATGCCTGGCCACCAGAATTCGACAAATCCACCCATCACGAGGAACGCCAGCCCCGCCACTGCCAGCGCACCCTTCCCGCCTCGCTCGCTCAAATGCATAACTACGACGGCCGCCGCCAGCATCCACATGACGTTGAGGGGCCACCAGCCCCAGCCCAGGCCTCCGAGCGCGATAAACGGTACGGTGGCGACAAGCCCAGCCACCGCGAGGCGCCCCAGGGTGCGGGTGTACGCGCCGTTTTCTCGCGCTTTCGGGCGGGCCAGGTTGTAGGCAAAAACAAAGCCGAAGAGGGGCAGAGCGAGCCTGCCAAAGTCGAACATCACCGGAACTGACTCGTGCAACAGGTACTTGTCAACGTGATCGACCGTCATCAGCACAACGCCGAGCCACTTCAAGCCCTCGAGCGTTCCATCGGCCAGGGCTAGCGCGGGCAGTGCCGACGCCCGAAGCGAGGTCGGCCCCTCGTGCACCGGCGCTGCCATTACCTTAGCTGTTGCCACGATCACCACCGTTTGCGGGTTTGGGCGAGCTACGTGCGTACGCGCTCTGCATCGCGCCCACGGTCGCGATTGACGTCGGGCCGCTTGTCAGCGCGTGGCGCGTCTCGGTCGTAGACGTTTACGACGGGTTGCTTTTCGGCACTGTCGGCTGCGGCAGCTAAACGTTCGCGGCTTTGTGCCCGCAGGCTATCAAGGTTGCGAATGTCCCAGGTGTTGCGGTGTGTTGTGACGGGCTTTTCGTCGATCACGGCGCCGGCGGCGTCCCGCTCTTTGACCTGGACCGTGACGGCTTGCTTGCCCTGGTAGGCCAACACCACGTCATCGCCGACCCTTGTCCCGCTGCCCTTTACTGCGCGGGACAAATCGACGCCCCACAAAACCTTTTCCCCGCTTCTGGTATCGAGCTTGACGTAATAGCTCTTCTCATTCTTGGGGTCGTTCTCGAACGGCGCCGGTCCGTGCTCCGTGACCTTGCCAACATAGACCCGGTTGTTTTGGAAGCGTTCGGCAGCGATATCGGCCGCCATGTCTACGGCTTTTGCCGAATCGCCGCGGCTTCGCATGATTGCCTTGATCGTCGCCACTGCTGCCCGCTGCGGACCGGATAGGGTTCGCTGGTGCTCGTCGACAACGGTTTGGCCGCTCGCCTGGACCCGGTCCTGGGATTGCCTGGCAGCTGCGCGATAGCGATCCGAAACCTGGTAGATCGAATTTAGACCGCTTGCTACTGCCCGCGCCTGCTCCTCGCGGGCGTCGGCCAACCGGGCCCGGTCCACGTCGCGAGGCTGAAAGCCCTCTACCTCGAGTCCCTTTAGAGACGCCTGCACCCACACTTCGCGTTTGAACTCTTCGGTGCCCTTGACTCGAACCGTCGTCCAACCCTTGGCCCCCGCCAAATCGACCATTGCCGTGGCGATCTCCGGGTGGTTATGTTCCGTAACCAGACGCTTGCCGATGTCCTCGAACGCGAGCTTGTGTCCTTCGTCGCGGAAAAAATATCGGTTCTTGTCTGCAAGGAAGCGTTTGCGAATCGATTCTGGCGCGAGAAACCCGGCTGCCTGCGCATTCTGCGTTGCTGGCTCTTCGTCCTTGCTGGCTTCCCGCGACGGCTCGCCGGCGACGCTATTTCGCACCTCCTCTTTCTTATCCACGTCGGAAGCTTCGAGGAAGCTGGGTTTGTGAAGGTCGTTAGGGCGGTATTTGCTCCACAGATCGGCGGCGCGCTGCCAATCCTGGGCCGCGAGCCGTTCCATGTCGCGAATCACGTCATCAAGATCCGTGCGGTTGCGCCAGCCCAACTCAGCCAGTTCGGATTTGGCCAGACGCGAGTCCAGGTCAGCCACGAACGTTTCGCTGACGCGAGTCGTATCTGGTGGCCCATCAGGCGCGTCAAGAGAATCAACGTTGCTCCTCTCACGCCCAGCTTCTTGCTCGGACCGGCTGCCAGCCGCAGGGTTGGGCAATTCCGAGAGCAGTTCCGCGCCGGATGCGAGCGCCACGTCTTGTGACTGCGCCTGCATCTGCCTACCCCCCTTCTTTGCGGTCTTGCTTCGCCTGCGCGAATCTATTGCCTCGTCCTGCAGACCGCCACGATCCTCTTGCGGTGCACCATCAGCTGTATCGCTCATTTGTCGCTCCCCAGGGTTGCTTGAAGCTGCGAGCGCGGCAACGCCGCGTTGGAAAATGGCGTTGTGTCCATGTCCATGGTTTCGATCTCCACACGGCGATTGGCCGCGCGTCCGGCCTCCGAGTCGTTCTCGACAATGTGCCCACCCGTTGCCATTGCGCTGATGCGGATCTTGCTGGGCTCAATCCCTTTGGCAACGAGGAACGCCTTGGCGTGCGCGGCCCGCGCGATCGCGATTCGCTCGTCGACTAGGTTTTCCGAAGTGCCGTCCGTGCGGCCGCGAACCTCGATGTGCTCAGCGGCGCGGGCGGCTTTGAGGATTTCCTCGCCCATTTGCGCCGTTGGTTCGAAGTCGGTCTTGGCAAACGGGTGGGTGACTCGGAAGATCACGGACTGGTCGCGTACTTCGACGGCGCCAGGCGGCGGGGCGATCCAGCTCATTGGCGCTACGGGCGCTGCGCCCACTGCCATGATCAGGCGGCCGCCTAGCCCTGCCGGTGCCCCCGCCGGCCCGGCCGTTGGCTTTGCGCCCTTGGCTCCGGGGTGCATCGCGGCAACCTGCTCCTGGAGAGAGGCAACGCTGGCCCGAAGATCGGCAACCTGGTGGGTGAGACCCTCGACCTGTCGCCCAAGGATGGTGCGCTCGTTGTAGTTCGTGTTTTCCTCGGCCGTGCGCGCCTCGTAGTTGGTAATGACCGCGGTGGAATTGATCGGCGACCGATCCGCACCGTCCGGGATGACGGGCTTGGGCAGGGAGGCACACCCGCCAATGCAAAATGCCCCCAGGACGGCTAGCGCGATCGATTTACGTGTCATGGCGCATTCCCTTTTTCGACAGTAGGTGCTTGTGCTCTTGCTCGCTTAAGCGTGGCTTCGCGTGTTCATTGATCCAAGAGAGATAGATCAATCGGAACGGTTCTCACAGCGGCGCGAGGTCTGCGAGGTGGACTTGCAAGAATTGGTGAAGATGCGTCTTCAATGCAGTTCTGAAGCTCCTGCTCGTTCCCGTTGCCCGGTGCGGGTCCACTGGCCGTGGTCGCTGGCGTGGTCAAAGGCTCGTTCAACGGATCCACCCATTCAACATGAGCCCAAAGCGCGTCTACGACGGCATCAAGTTCTTCGCGGATTGGTTCTTCTTGGTTGGTCAGAACCGGGAGCACGAGGGGGGTGCCGGCAAGCTTTGCAAGGTCGATTGGCTCATCGGGGCCTAGTGGACGCACCCGGTGCTCGACGCGTGCCTTGTGCAGATCGATGTCGAGCACCGGCACCGGGGCCGCCAGCGCGCCGCAGAGCGCGGCGTCATCGAGATCCTTCCTTTGGGGGAGACTGCGTCCGAGTGCGCGAAGCTCCTTACTAATGACCTTGAGCCGATCGATGAAGGCGTGGTCGCTGTAATAGCGCACCTTGCTCGCGAGGATGGGCTTGATATTCTCGGCAATGACGATCTGGCTGTCCTGTCCCATTTCGCGCAATTCCTGGGGCAGCATCAAGGCGCGTCGATGATCGGACATGTTCTCGCTCGTTGACCCCTGGTTGTTGCCTGAGCCCCACGCGCGGGGGCGGCTGATGCCCTCGGAGAGTGCCTTTTGCGTCATGTATCCGAGCATTTCGGAATACTCGTTCGCGTCTTTTTGTTCGCGCGGTGGATACAAGATTTGCAGGGCGTGGTTCGTTACGAAGGTCCGTGTGTCCTTCTCGCCATAGACAGCCTCGAGCTGCGCGATGCTTTGAATCACCGTTACCAGGCGCATGTTGTAGGCCGCAATAAAGGCGACGGCCTTTGCGATGATGCCGATCCGCCCAAGAGCGGTGAATTCATCCAGCAGTACCAGGCACTGGTGTTTGAGGCTTGGGTCCGCTTCGGGCAGCGTTGCCGTGTTGAGGTTGATGAGCTGCGAAAAAAAGAGGTTGATGAGCAGGCTCGCATCGGCAAACCTGTTGGGCTCAACCCCTATATAGATTGACATCGGCCGGCGCCTTACCATCGTTATGTCGAAGTCCGACGCGCTCGTCGCCGCGTCGACGACGGGATTGGCAAAGATCGTCAGCGGGGCGTTGAAGGTTGCCAGAATGCTCGCCAGCGTGTTGTCCGATGTTGCGCAAAAGCGCGACAGGGCATCGACGCATTCTTCGCACAGGGGGCGATCCGCCTCGCCGCGCGCCTCGATCAGGTCTTGTAGATACGTCTTGAGTGGTTGGCCTTTGCCCGAAGACTGGCGCAACATTTCCCCGAGGGTGCAGGGCAGCTCCGGGGTGTCGAGCAGATATAGAGCAATCCCTAAGAACAGGTTGCGTGCCTGGTCGGCCCAAAACGGGTCTTTGCCGGTCGGGTCGCCCGGATATAGGACCTGGGCTATGGCCTGTACGTCGCCCACGCGGGCGTTGCGGTGCCGATTCACACCGTCCAATACGTTCCAGCGGTGCGTTTTGTAATCTTTGGCAAATGGACTGAAGAGGAAGACCTTTTGCCCGTGCTTTGCGCGATAGCCCGACGTGAGCTTGAAATTCTCCATCTTCACGTCAAGTACGACAACCGAGCCGGCGTGGTTGAGCAGATTCGGGATTACAACCCCCACGCCCTTGCCAGACCTTGTCGGGGCGGCCAGCAGCACAAATTGCTGACCCTCATACATTAGGAATCGGCCGTTTAGCTTGCCAACAATGATCCCCTTGTCCGAAAAAAGGCCCGCCCTGCGCACTTCGCCCATCGTTGCAAAGCGTGCGTCACCATGCAGGGAGCGGCGATTGCTGACCATCGATGACCATATAAGGAACGGCAGCACGAAGAAGACAAATCCGGCAAGACCTGCGCTCAGCTGCAGGAACTTGCGCTGCGCCGGCAGGTTCGAGTAGGTTTGCCAGTACAACCACCACGTATCGATGCGCACACCTTGCGGGGACTGCTTGTTCAGTAGAAAGTACAGGGTGCCCGCCAGGTACGCAGCAATCAGGAGTGCCCCACCAGCAAGGGCGAAACTCCCGACGACAATGGCGATGCGCTTTTTATTCACACCGGAGTCCTGGGCGTTGTGCAGTTGGGCACGGTGCGATTAAGCATGGTGCAAAGGCGCGTTGCCAAAGCGGGCCAGCAGTTTTGCAATCGGGTCGTAATGAACTTCGGCAACAAAGCGCTCTTTGCGCAGCGGTTGCCCGTCGGTGCCAAAGGCGATCTGCGCCACAACGTGAATGACAATATCGATTGTTAGCGAGACGAGTGTCTTGAGCGCAACCACGTCATAAATAGAGGCGTCCGGATGCTCTTTGCACATAAAGACATAGCGCTCTGCGGCCAGCGTGCAAGATTCGGCGTGATACGACGTGATTGACCCGCTGTGACCGGTCGTGAGGAGCTTTAGAAAGTCGAACGCCTCACCCCCGCGCAACTCGGCGAGCAGGACGCGATCGGGTTTCATCCGCATGTTGCTGGCGATCAGGTCTGCCGGCGTTACCTTTGCAACGCCCTGCCCACCTTTGGAGTACAAAAGGTGGACCGCGTTCGGGTGAGCCGGCAGTTGGAGCTCGCGCACGTCTTCAATCGTCACCAGACGCTCGTGCGTCGGGATTGACTGGCAAACCGTCTTCATGAGGGTCGTCTTGCCGGAGCCGGTGTCGCCGACGACGGCGATGTTTTTCTTGCTTTGCACCGCCAGGGTCAGAAACTCGCCCAGGCGATTTGCCTCGAGCAACGCGATCAGCTCTTTCTCGGTCCCATTCAAATCTTGTCGCCTTTCTTCCAGGTGCGGCGATCGTGGCCAGACGTAGCGATTGAGCGCCCCATCGGCCTCGTATTCGGCGAGCGTCTTGATCGAAGAGCGCGGCAGGCGAATCGTGATCGATATGGTTCCTTGCGGTACGGCGGGCGGCACTACGATCTGCATGCGCTCACCGTCGGGCAGCATCGCCGAAAGGAGCGGCCTTTGGGGCCCGATTCCCTGCTCGGTGTATGTTGCGATGGCGTTGGCGAGCGCCACCAGACGCTCGTGCGTTAGTTCTGGCGCCTCGAAGATGCGCCATTGCGGTCCCATTTCCACGAACACCTTGCCCGGCGCGTTGATTGCGATCTCAGTTGCCTCCGCCAGGCGCAAAAAGCGCCCGAGTGGGCGCATGAGCTCCCGCACCATCGCGTCGCGGCAGAGCGGACTGGCGGTATCAACGGGCTCTAAGGGCATACACGGTCGAAAAATCTAGATCACGCGCGACGTAAATGGAGCCACGGTCGCCCTGGTTTACGTAGATGGTGGGCTTGATGTTGATGGTCGATTCAAGGATCTTTTCGGCCATAGTATTGCCGGTCTGCGAGGTGTTTTGAAACGCTACTGCGCCGGTGGAACTGCCACCGGAGGCTTCGGCCGTCTTGTAGGCGATCGCGTCCTCTATGATCGATAAAAGGAACGCCGCGCCCAGTCGCTCGAACCAATGGTTATCCACAAAGCCGGTAAGCCCCCCGGTTCCCAGGGCGTCCGAGCCAGGGGAATTTAGGTTGATGACCACACCGGATGGGGTTTTGATGCGATTCCAGAGCACAAAGATGCGTGTCTGGCCCTGCATGATGGTGTTTTTGTACTCACCGGTAGCCTCGGAGCCCCGCTCGAGGAGCAACACCTTGCCGTTGTCCGAGTAGATGTTTTGCGGCAGGACACACGAGGCGAGCCCCGAAACATCGCTCACCAGTCGCATCGACAACCCACAGTCAATCGAGCGGCCCTTGGGCAGGATCATGTTGCGATCCCCAAGCATCACCGCCCGTACCGTAGGGGTAGAGGTGCTGGCATTGAGCTCACCGCCGAGCGATCCGCGCTCCGGCGCGGGCGCCGGGGGCTGGACCGCTGGAACCGCTGCTCCCGTAAAGCTGGCGGCCGTTGCTGCGCCGGTGGGCTTGCCGCTGAGCTGGTTTTGCAGCATTTCCATGGCCAGTGCCCGGGTCTCGCTCGTCGAAGATTTGCCTGCCCCGGAGCCGGTGAGCCCCCCGGCGAGGCTAGCGGGCGCTTCCACCATGACATCACCGTCGAATCTGCTTGGCGGGCGAGTCTTGGGCTGCCCGCCCCCCTGGCCACCTCCGAAGGGACCCGCTTGCGCCGAGCCGCTGAGGGGAATTGGGGCCGCGCCGCCCAGTGCCGGCACGTTCCTGACCAAAACGTGCCCGTCGCGACATACCCGCATTTGCGAGCCATCGGCCGATAGGATCGGTTTGCTATCGGCACCCAGCATTACGGTTCCGATCGTCCCATCAGAACACAGGGGCGTCTTGCCGTTGGCCGCGCTTGCGCCCGTGCTTTCGTCAGCCGTGGCGCCCACGGGGGGCTGTGCCTCGAAAACGCGCCTTTGGCCGACCTGTGCGGGCTTGTTCTCGTTCTTGGCCGTTTGCTCGGTCAGAGCATCACCGGCTTTTTTGTTGGCCCGGTACTTGTTCACTCCAACCAGCGCGCCGATCAGCGCGACGCCGACCACCAGCGTCGTAAACAATATCTTCGGGAGTAAAGCGTTCGCGCTACCGCCTCGGCTATTGACCGAAACGATTTGCTTGGCGTCAAGTTCTGGCGACGCGGTCGGAATGCTTTGCGGCTCCATGGTCTAGTGTCCTGAGCTTATGGTTCTCGTGACGCCCTCAACGAGCGTGCCCTCTTTGGGTGGCACACCCTCCGCGTCGAAAGCGTCATTCCAGATTCCGACCGTTTGTGCCCCGAGTCGAAGGACAAACTGTTTTCCCATTCGCTGGACCACTGCGAGATCGCCGTCCATGTGAAAATTCACCCGGGCCTCCTCTCCGGCTGGGGAGATATAGAAAATCGTTGGAATTTCATGGTTGCCGGCAAACCGGAAATACGTGAAATGTCCGTCGTCGAACACCAGGCTGGGGGCGATGTCACCGCTTGCCGGCAGCACTTGCATGGAGTACCTCCAATTGCGCGGCACCGGGCGATCGGCCAGCAGCCGATCGTCGAGCAGCTGCTTTTCCTTGGCTGCAAAATCAATCGCTGGATCTGGTGCTGCCATCGCTGATGCCAAGGCGGCATTCGTGCGCACCGCGTCCTCGGGATAGCGGAAGATGACTCGAAACATCGGGTCGGTGCCGTTGGTCCTGCGCGTGTCGGGCAATACCCGGAACTCAAAGGAGTAGTCGTGCTTGTCGGTCTTTAGCTCGAGGTTGTTCTCGGTCGCGTTCACCTTGGGCTTGATCCACACCTGGCTCGTGCCCACATCGGCTCGCACACACCACTCGGTCTCTGCCTTCGCGCAGTCCGCGCCAAAGCCGCTCGCGGCCACCGCGATATGTTCGTTCTCGCCCA
>Ga0209517_10000436_pt1 | contig 71270 bp, 74 predicted proteins | sample PeaSoiMetSII2010_FD_187695 | JGI IMG/M metagenome (GOLD analysis project Ga0209517, IMG submission 187695) | Peat soil microbial communities from Weissenstadt, Germany - SII-2010 (SPAdes) (version 2) | ecosystem: Environmental > Terrestrial > Soil > Wetlands > Peat | place: Germany... | reverse complement strand
ATCGTGCGGTCCTCTGGATTCAATTCCACTTTGAGGGGTGTGCGTCCACGGCCCATGGTTGCCTCCACCATAGTAAGACGCACAGGGACGTGAATAGTGTTACGAACTAATGACTCAGGACACTAGTTGGCGGCCGTTGGAATTCACCCGGTCAAGCTGTCGTCTACATGGCCGAAACCGTTGCGCTTGCCGTTCTGGAGAATCTGGTCCGCATGTCGAAAGAGGATTTTCCTAGCGGGTACGTCTCAGTGAGCGCTTCGATCCCAGACGAACTGAGCATCCTCACCGAGGATCACGTGAAGAAAGACCTCCCGGCCGCCGGACCACGGGAACTGGGCGATCATTGGCTTGGATCGTCTGCGTCAGCCGTGCTCCGCGTACGTTCGGCTGTTATTCCGGAAGAGTTCAACTTTCCGTTGAACCCAAGGCATCCGGAGTTCGCACGGATTATTGTCGAACCGGCGACACCATTTGTCTTTGACGAACGCCTCTTCCGCTTCAGGTGACGTTCCTGACTCGCTGCTTCACAGTGGAACGGCTTCACGCAGACAGCTTCCCGGATCAGCGGGCTTAGGGATCGGCGGATGACCACTCCCCACGCTAAACTCAAACACATGGCCCGCATCCCAGGACGCCATTTCCTCCGCAACCTAGTCGAGCGCCGCGCGCTGGTCGCCCAACTGGTCCGCCGCGATTTCCAGCAGCGCTACGTGGGCTCCGCCGCTGGCTGGCTGTGGGGCGTGGTGCATCCGCTGGTGATGCTGGCCAGTTGGGTCTTCGTCTTCCAAATCTGCCTGAAAATCCAGATGCCCGAAGGCGTGCGCAACTACCCCGTGTTCCTGTTCGCCGGCTTCCTCCCCTGGATGCTGTTCCAGGAAACGGTCACCCGCTCGGCCGGCTCCCTGGTGGAGCACGCCAACCTGATCACGCGCACCGTTTTCCCCTCTGAAGTAGTGCCCGTGTCAATCTTCCTGTCGTCGCTGATCCACCACCTGATCGGGGTCACTCTAGCCGCCGCCGCAGCAGCCGTAGTGTTCCGCGGCTTCAACCCGAAGGGCTTGGTCCTGGGCCTGGCGTTGTTGCCCGTGTACATGCTGGCCATCGGATTCCTGTCCGTAGGCGTAGGCTGGATCGTTTCGAGCCTCCACGTCTACCTGCGCGACACCGGCCAAGTGTTAAGCGTCGCCATGACCTTATGGTTCTGGCTGACCCCCATCATGATCACGGAGCAGCAGATCCCACCCCGCTTCCACCTGCTGGTCGCCTGGAACCCCATGGCCTTTGTAGTGCGGGCCTACCGCGAGCGCCTGCTATCGGCCACTTGGCCGCACTGGCACGAACTAGCGATCCTCGCCGGCTACTCGACCCTGGTGTTCATCGTCGGCGGCCTATTCTTCCGCCACCTGAAACGCGGTTTCGCCGACGTTCTCTAGGGTCGCCAACCACTCGAAACTTTGCCTGGAATTGTCAATCATAAATAGTGATGCTTGAGAAAAGGTGGCGGCGGGTCGCGGTAGGGCTGATTTTGTTCGGTATCTCTTTTGGCTACGTCGAGGCGAGCGTGGTGGTTTATCTGCGCACCATCTACGATCCTCTCCGGCACCAACTTCGTCCCGACCGGCCGCCCGGCGAGCTCTTTCCGCTGATCACCACGGATCAACTGCGGACCGCCGCGCCGGAAACATCGCGGCTCCTGGGCGTGGAAGTCGTGCGCGAAGCGGCGACCATGATCATGCTGGCGTCGGTGGCCTTGGTTGCCGCCGGAGGCCGGCCAGGGTGGCTCCCTGCGTTCGCGATCGCGTTCGGAACCTGGGATCTCTCCTTTTATGTATTCCTGAAACTGCTGCTGCACTGGCCGGCGTCGATCCTGACGTGGGACATCCTGTTTCTAATCCCCGTACCCTGGGCGGCGCCGGTTCTCGCGCCGTCGATCGTATCGATTACCATCATTGGCGCGGGACTCCTCGCGCTCGCGAGACCGATGCGAATGCTCCCGGCGCACTGGGGCGCAATGACCCTGGGTGGCGCGCTGATTCTGACCTCGTTCATGTGGGACTATCAGAACCTCATAGCGGGAGGACTTCCCCGGCCCTTTGCCTGGAGCTTGTTCGGCGCGGGCGAGATCGCGGGCGTAGCGGCTTTCCTGCATGCGCTGAGGTCGCCCGCCTGAACACGACAAGCAGCGCAGGAAGTTCTGCGCAGCAACCGATGGGTTACGATGTCAGCTTATGGCCGTCGACGTCTTGCTCATCGGTGCGCACCCGGATGATGTCGAGTGGGGCGCCGGCGGCATCGCGCTCCTCCTGCGCAACGCGGGTAGTTCGTTAGCGATTTTGGATCTCACCAGTGGTGAGATGGGCTCACGCGGAACGCCGGAGGAGCGCAAAGCGGAAGCCGTGAAGGCCGCGGAGTTCCTGGGCGCGAGCGCTCGCGAGAACCTGCACCTGCCGGATTGCGGGCTGGCCGATGCGCCCGAGCACCGGCGGCGCGTTGCGAGCGTCATCCGGCGCCATCGCCCGAAGATCGTGCTGGCGCCGCTGTGGGAGGATCGTCATCCCGATCACGCAGCCGCGGGGCTCCTGGTCCGAAACTCCCAGTTGTACTGCACGCTGGCTAAGCTGGACGACGCGAACCCGCCCCACAAGCCGGGTGCATTCCTGTTCTACGCACTGCACCAGGCCGGGCAGCCAACCTTTGTAGTCGATACCACCGAAGTGTTTCCGGCTAAATTGGACCTGCTGCGTACACATCGTTCGCAATTTGCGAAAACCGCGGAAGAATTCGGCGTTCTCGCGCACGGGGTCGGCGATTATCTTTTTGGGCTGGAGTCCCGCGACCGGTATTTCGGGTCGCTGATCGGCGCTCGCTTTGGAGAAGCACTTGTGGCTGACCGCCCCTTGCGGCTCGCGGGCATGGGCGACATTCTTGCCTTGCTGCGGCAATAAGGCCCGCCGGCGGATCATTTCGAGTCTCCAGCAGCGTCAACGCCCCCTAAAGGCTTCCCCTTGACAGGCCGAAGATGGAAGGGTAGCATTTTCTCAGTACCTTGAAAGAACTTCTACTTTTGGGGAATGGGGTCAACAATATCTGAGGGGGTTTCTCATGCGCAATTGGTGTCTGCGTTTGTCCGCATGTCTCGTGGTCCTTGCATCGCTGGCGTTTGGCCAAGTGGGCAACGGAACCATCACTGGAACGATTAGAGACCCAGCCGGGGCGGTTGTCTCCGGAGCGGCCGTGGAAGCCAGGAACGCGGCGACCGGAGTGGTCTCCACCTCCGTATCCACCAACACCGGGAACTTTACGGTCCCGGATTTGCCGGTCGGTACCTACGTACTCTCGGTTAAGGTGCAGGGGTTTAAGACCTACACCCACGCGAACCTCACCATCGCGGCGACGCAAATCCTAAGGGAAGACGTGGCCTTGGAAGTAGGCGCGGCTACCGAGGCGGTCACCGTCACGGCTGAAGCCACGCTGCTCAAAACCGAAACCGCCGAGATGTCCCACAATGTCACCGTCAGCCAGTTGGACGATCTCCCGCTGTTGGGCATCGGGACTGCGAACTCCGGCACCTCAGGCGTGAAAAATCCCTACAACATGCTCCAAATCCTGCCGGGCGTGAGTTCCTACGCATCCAGCGGACAATTCACGTTCAACGGGCTAGGCGGCAATATGACCGAGACGATGCGCATCGAGGGCCAGGACGCGACCTCCCGCCTGTTCGGCACTTACGACTATACGCAAATGGGGCAGCCCAGCGCGGACGCGATTCAGGAAGTGGCGTTCCAGGCCAGCAACTACTCCCCCGAATTCGGACAGGCGGGCTCTGTGGTCATCAACATGACCATGCGGTCCGGGACGAACCAATATCACGGCAGCGGCTTCGATTACTTCGTCAACGAAGATCTGAACGCCGGCAATCCCTTCAGCAGCACCGCACAAGGCCAGCCAGGCAAGTACCGGCCGCGCAACCGCCGCAACGATTTCGGCGGCACGCTGGGTGGTCCTGTCTACATCCCCAAAATCTACAACGGGCATAACAGGACTTTCTTCTTCTTCAACTATGAACAGTTCCTGGAGACCACCGGGTACGGCTTTACCGATACGGTGCCCGTACCCGCCTATTTGAATGGCGATTTTTCCGCGATCTCACCCAACGGCACTTGCAGTCTCTGCAAAGCCTACGGCATCCAGACCACGCCGTTGGGTGTTCCCACGCCCCAGATGGACGCCTTGGGCCGGCCGATGTTCGCCAATGAAATTTACGATCCGTTGAGCCGTGGCACGACGGGGGCCGGCTTGGGCTACGCGAATCCGTTTCCGAACAACATGATTCCCCCCAGCCGCTTCGATACGGTCGCTCTGAACCTTGAAAAACTCTTTCCGGCGGCGCAGAATTCCAATCTCATCAATAACTACTCCGCGAACATCCAAGGGGGGCGGTACACGGCCATTCCGTCCTTCAAGATCGATCAGGTGATCTCGGATAAGGACAAGTTGTCGTTCTATTGGACCAGGATTAACACCGAGAGCCAGATTTCCTCGCCTCTGGGCGGCGCCGACGGCCTGCCGCTGGAGATTGGGGCTTACCGGGGAACCTTCATCCCCACCTACACGATGACGCTGAACTATGACCGCACGATTACTCCGACTATTCTGCTCCACCTCGGCGCGGGATTTTATCACACCAAGTTCTTCGACCATGCGCCTGTCTTGAATTTCGATCCGGCCTCAGTGGGCCTCTCGGGCTTTGTCATCCACCGCCAGTTCCCGAGCATCACCGGCTTGAACTATCCGTATTTGGGCGGCGGCTTCGGCATCCCCACTACCAACTTGTACGGCGGTATGCAGAACCTTGGCGAAGCCATCCAGACGCTCAACTATGAGGAAAAGCCCAGCTACACCGCCAACGTAACCTGGATCCGGGGAAATCACACCTACAAGACCGGCACCGAGCTGTACCTGGAGCAAGCCTACAACGGAAACTTTTCCACGGTGACGCTGACGGCCACTACGGCCCCTCTGGGTCCCGTCCCGGCCGTCCTCGGCGCTACTGCCCAGCCCTTCGTCCCCACCGTAAGTCTCAACGGGTTCAGCCAAGGCTTCGGCTACGCCAACTTCCTGCTGGGCGACTATACTTCCACCACGCAAGCCCCGCAAGAAAATTACCGTCAAGGGCAGCAGGCGTGGGCCATGTACATTCAGGACTCCTGGAAAGTGACCCGCAAGCTCACCTTGGATTACGGCATACGGTGGGATTTGGACACGCCGTATCATGAGCAGTACGGGCGCTTCGGGCAGCTCAGCGAGACTTTGGCGAACGCCAACGCGGGCGGGCACCCGGGCGCGACGATCTTCGCCAGCAACTGCGGATGCCCGTTCTACCAGCCTTCGTATCCGTATGCCATCGGGCCGCGGTTAGGCGTCGCCTATCAGATCAACCCCAAGACTGTGTTTCGCGGCGGCTGGGGAGTGAATTATCAGTTCATCGGAGCGTCGGCCGGGGGCGTTGTCGCCGCCAACGGCGCCTATCCTCTCGCGGGAATCAACCCCTTCGTCAACATCGAGGCTCCGGGGGCGATCGTAGCGCCGTCGTGGCCGGTCACCGACCCCAATCGTTATCCCGTCGCGGGCACGGTGGGCGGCGGTCTCGGAACCGTCCCGGTCATGCCCGACGCGAATCAGAACCGGCCCCCGCGCATCAATCAGTGGAGCATCGGCATTCAGCGGGAGATCACCAGAAACTTCATCCTGGAAGCGGCCTATGTGGGTAACCGTGGCGTGTGGGAACAGGGCGCCGCATTCGGCGGTAGCGGCCCGCTGGGCTTCCTAAGCCAGATCTCTCCGGCGCAATACGCAAAATACGGCCTGTTTCCATACCCTGGAACCGGCCCTTGCGCCAGCGGCAGTGGAGTCTGTGCCACCTCCAGCTACAACAACGATGCGGACCGCGCCCTATTGACCCAGCCGATCAGCAGCACCGCGGTGATCTCCAGGATGAAAGCCGCGGGCATAAGCAACCTGTTCCCCTATTCCGGCTTCCCCGCGACTCAATCGCTGGCGAGCAGCCTAGTCCCCTTCCCGCAGTTCGGTACGCTCGCTCCCACCGGATCCGCGACCGGCGACTCGCGCTACGACTCGCTCCAAATAAAGGCTACCAAGCGCCTGTCCCACAACCTCCAGGCGGGCGGCGCCTACACCTGGGCCAAGGGTTTCGTACGGCCCACAGTGCAGGACATCTTCAATCCCGCGGCCAACCCTTGGGCCCTGCAGCAGATTCCGCCGCAGGTGCTGACCTTCAACGCCACCTACACCGTGCCGAAGTTCTCGTTCCTGCCGAAGGTTGGCAACACCTTCCTTCATGACTGGCAGATTGGCTTCTTCGCCAACTACCAGAGCGGCGTCTTCCTGGTGCCGCCCATCAGTCCCACGGCCAATTTCCTGCCCAGCGAGGACGTCCGCACCGGCCAACCGTTGTACCTGAAGGACATCAACAATATCCACGGGTACAATCCGTACACCGACGTGGTGCTGAATCCCGCCGCCTGGGCGCCCTGTCCTACCAATTCGACTTGTGCGGCGCAATCAACGCTGTACAGCAATTTCCGTGGTCCTCGCCAGCCCAAGGAGAATGGGAACCTCGGCCGCAATTTCCGGTTTGGCAAGGAAGGCAGATACGACCTCTACATCCGCGGCGAATTCGTCAACCTGTTTAACCGGACGATCATGCCGAACCCGACCAGCCCACCCACGGCACAACCCAATCCCGCGGTCCCGCCCACCAGAATTGCAGGCGGCACGATCTTGACCAGCGGCTTCGGCGTGATCAACGCCTTCAACGCTCCCGGCACCGGCCCCGCGGCAGGGACGATTCCTCTGATTGGCCGGACCGGTACGCTGATTGCCCGGTTTACGTTCTAAAGGAAGGTAGAGCAGGCTTCAGCCTGCAACAGCGGCTTCAGCCGCCCAATCGGCAGCACGCCCAGCAATGCGGCTTTCTGGTATTCCGCTAATTTTCGGCGCAGCGTTGAGCGTGCTCGCGGCCGACCGGTCCTTCACCTCCTATGCGAGCGTGAAGCCGGTCCTGGAAGACCAGCGCGACCGGCTGCCCGCCGAGCTTCGAAACGCAGACGAGGCCGCCTGGAACGCCTGGAGCCAGAAGCACGACCAGGCCATTCGCGCGCGCCTTGAACAGGGCGATCTGGACTCCTTGGTGAACCTCCTGTTATTCGGAACCTCGTTCACCAAGCAGCCGCGAATTCGGGTCGAGAACATCGCCGGGGCTTCGAAGGCCGGGACCTTGCGAGCCCGCGTGGATGATCTGGTTGCGGGTCTGGGAAGCCCCGGCGGCAACGAGCGGCTCGTTTTTCTAAGTGGACTTGTCCGCAACAAGGGCATCGATCCACATGCGCCCGGCCCGACCGGCGTGTTCCTCTACGACCAGCTGCAGCGAGTGCTTAAGGAGCGGCAAACATTCGCCGAGCGTGTCGAGGAAGCCAAGCGCGTTAATCGCGCGAACACGGCTTCGGACTCCGCATCGCCGTTGGATCGAATATCGTTGTTTGAAGATCGGGGTGTTTCCCTCGATACCAGCATCTTTCCGAATTTTTCCATCGAACAGACCTTGCGCGATCTGAAGAAGCGCGGAGTGCTGCGTGAAGGCCAGGTGGCTCGCGTGGCCGTGATCGGGCCGGGGCTCGACTTTGCCGATAAGAACGAAGAATCCGGTTACGACTACTATCCCCAGCAGACCCTGCAACCCTTTGCGTTGTACGATTCGCTGGTCCGGCTAGGGCTGGCGAGAGCCTCCGCATTGTCTATGTCGATTTTGGACATTAGCCCCCGAGTGATCGACCACATCCAGCGCGCCCGCGAACGAGCACTTAAACAAGCAGGGAAGAACACCGGCTATGTCATCCAGTTGCCGCGTGACGTCGCGCGTCCCTGGCCGCCGGATCTTATCGCCTACTGGGGTTCCCTGGGTGATCGCGTGGGAGCCGCGGTGGCGCCGATCCGGCCGCCGGAGATTTTTCAGGGCTTGCAGACGCGAGCCGTGCGCATCCGTCCGGACGTGGTGCTCGCCTGCGAACCGGTAGATCTCAACATCGTTCTCCAGCGCATGGTTCTCCAGCGCATGAATCCGGCTGCGCCTGGCAGGGAACAAGCCGGCTTCGACCTGATGGTGGGCACCAACATCTTTCTCTACTACGACGCTTTCGAGCAGACGCTGGCCCTGGAGAACGCCGGCGCCATGCTGAAGACAGGGGGCCTCTTGCTGACGAATGACCGGCTGCCCGAGGCTTCCGGCGGTTCGATGCGGCTGGCAGGCCTGACCGACGTGCGCTACGACTCCCCGGGCGTGAGCGCTCACGACGCCGTGGGCTGGTATCAAAAGCGATAACCGGAGTGTTTTGTGCGACAAATTCGCCTGCATTGACGGTTGGATCCAAAACCGCCTTCCGCGGGGATTTTTTCTGCGATAGACTCCTTTACTGAGTCATGTCTCTGACAACTGGCCTCTCCTACCGCGGGCCAAGGACGGGAGCGTTTCGAGATGTGGAGGACAAATTTGCGGATTTGTACCGCGGGCCAATCGATCGCTACCAGACGATTGCTCCTCGTGCTGCTGATCGCGGCCGGCCCCACCTTCGCCCAGATCGATCTGTCGGGCGAATGGGCCGGCACGTTCCATGAAGATCTGCAGCATCGCGGAGGCGTGCGGCTGGCCGACTACACCGGGCTTCCGCTCAACGAAGCGGGTTGGCGCAAAGCCCAAAGCTGGGACGAAGCGGCCCGCTCGACCGAAGAGCGCCAATGCATCCCCCACGTGGCGACCTATGCTTTTCGCGGCCCCGCGACTCTGCGCTTCACCAAGGTGATCGACCGCGTAACGGGAGAGTTGCAGGCCTACAACCTCGACGGCAGCTACGGCCGGCCCCGCACCATCTGGATGGACGGCCGCGAGCACCCCTCGGACCTGGCGCCGCATACCTGGGCCGGATTCTCGACCGGAACCTGGGAGCGCAACACGTTCGTCGTCGAGACCACGCACATCAAGACGGGTTGGCTGCTGCGCAATGGCGCGCCGACCAGCGATATGGCCACCATGCGAGAGTATTTCACGCGCTACGGCAACTACTTGATGGTGGCCACTTTTATCAACGATCCGGTGTATCTGGATGAGCCGTTCATTCGCACCACGAACTTTGTGGAGAGTCTCCTTTCGAATGCCGATGTTTGGGGACACTGCGGGCCCGCTCAAATCCTGGACGAACTCGGCGGGCGTCCCAAGGGTTCGGTGCCGCACTACCTGCCCGGCCAGACCGATCACGTCCAGGAATTCGTATCCAAGAGCGGCGTTCCTCCGGAGGCAGCGCGGGGCGGAGCGGCGACCACGTACCCCGAGTACATGGTGAAGTTGGCGAACCCGTCGGCAATGGACAACCGCTTGTTCCCCCCACCGGTACCGGGCAAGACTTTGCCGCGCGTCGCGTCCGCTCAAATGGACCTTACCGATGACATTCGTGTCCTGCCGGTCCAGGGAAACGTGTACCTGCTGGCCGGCGCGGGCGGGAATATCGCGGTGCAGATCGGCGAAGACGGCGTCCTGCTGGTGGACACAGGGATGGACACCGGGGCGGGCAAGGTCACGGACAAGGTGATGGCGGCGATCCGCAAGCTGTCGGACAAACCCGTCCGATTCATCCTCAATACCAGCGCCGATCCCGACCACATGGGCGGCAACGAACGCATCGCCGCAGCGGGAAGCCCCGCCGGCGGTGGCCGCAACGGCGGCAATCAAGGGTCCGGCGCAATGGTCGTTGCGCATGAAGCAGTGCTCGGGGCCGTAAGCGCGCCTTCCGGGAAGCAGTCCGCGATACCCGCCGGCGCATGGCCCACCGACACATATTCAGGCGACATCAAAGAAGTGTTCTTCGACGGCGAAGCGATTCAACTCTTCCACCCGCCCGCCGCGCACACCGACGGCGACAGTATGATGTTCTTCCGACGCTCCGACGTCATCGCCACCGGCGACATCTTTTCGACCACCGGCTATCCCGTCATCGGCAAAGGCGGCAGCATCAACGGCGTGATTGCGGGCTTGAACCGCATCATCGACATAACGATTCCGAAGGACTGGCAGGAAGGCGGCACGATGGTAATCCCCGGACACGGGCGAATCTGCGACGAAGCCGACGTAGTGGAATACCGTGACATGGTGACCATCATCCGCGATCGAATTCAGGACCTGATCCGCAAAGGCATGACGCTGGAGCAAGTGAAAGCAGCCCGGCCGACCCTGGAGTACGACCCCCGTTACGGCTCTGAGACCGGTCCATGGACTACTGCGACGTTCATCGAAGCCGTATATCGGAGTCTGGCTGATAAGAGATGACCAGGAGCCTCGCAGCAACGTTACTGATGTTGGCCGTTGGCGTACTCGCGACTCCCCAGGGCAAACAGGCTCCGCCAGTTCCCAAAACTCCAAAAGAAGCCGCGCCGATCGATCTAACCGGCAACTGGGTATCCGTCGTCACCGAAGACTGGCGTTGGCGCATGCTGATCCCCAAAAAAGGCGACTACACCAGCGTCCCGCTCAACCCGGAGGGCCGCAAAGTCGCCGACACATGGGACCCCGCAAACCTGGCCAGCGACGGGTGCAAGGCCTACGGCGCAGCAGCCATCATGCGCGTGCCGGGACGCGTATACATCACCTGGGAAAACGACGCCACCTTGCGCATCGACACCGACGCCGGACGACAGACCAGGCTCCTGGACTTCGACAAGTCCGCAAAACCCCCGTCGGCCAGGACCTGGCAGGGACACTCGTCCGCCGAGTGGGAGCGCATCACGCAGCCCGGCGGCCTAGGCGTCAGCCTCCAACAAGGCCCGGGGCGTCCCGGCGCGCTGAAAGTCGTCACGACCGACATGAAAGCCGGATTCCTGCGCAGAAACGGCGTGCCCTACAGCGACGACACGATGATGACCGAGTACTTCGATCGTTTGGAGGCGTACGGAACCGATTGGATGACGGTCTTCACGATAGTCGAAGACCCCCGGTACCTGGACCAGCCCTTCATCACCAGCACCCACTTCAAACGAGAGCCCGACCGCTCGAAATGGATGCCCCAGCCCTGTGAATAAACTTTTTTTGGGCGTGGGGCCAGGCTTTCAGCCTGCCGCCGCCTTTCAAGGCGGCGCATAGCCCCGAGCTTCCACAAGGTCAAGAAAGCTCCCGAAAGGGCTCCCCAAGAGTTTGGTCTTCCGCTTGCTCCCAGAAACAGCAGTGCAGGCTACCGGTCCAGGGCGCAAGAAAGAGCATCCGCAACCCTCCGGAAGCATCTAAACTTATATAGGAGAGAGTCATGGCCAGACCGATTCTTAAAGCACTCCTTCTCGCCGCAGTCCTGTTAACCGGATTCCTCGCCGCGCAACAGCCTCCGCTGTTTCCCTCGACGGTCGGCCCGGTCAAGGTGGACAGCCCGCCGCCACCCAGCTCGCAAGCCCCCGCCCAACCGGGTCAAACCCAACCCGGCCAAGTCCAACCCGGCAGCGACGTCATCTTCCGGTCCAACGTTCGCGCAGTCATCGCCCCGGTGACCGTCACCGACCGCGACGGCCGCGTCGTCAACAGCCTGACCACTCTCGATTTCCAGCTCTACGACAACAAGAAACTGCAGAAGATCACCGAGGACCAGGCCACCCATCCGATCTCGCTGGTCGTAGCCATAGAAGCCAGCGCTGAAGTGGAGAAGATCGTTCCCCAGGTCCAAAAGATCGGCCCGCTGCTGAGCAATCTTCTGATAGGCGATTCCGGCGAAATAGCGGTGCTGTCGTTCGACCACCGCGTGCAAACCCTCACCGGGTTCACCTCCGATCCCGACCAGATCAACGCGGCCATGAAGAAGCTGAAGCCGGGCAGCACCAGTTTCCGCCTCAACGACGCCGCCATGCAGGCCATGAACCTGTTGCGCAACCGCCCGCCCACCCGCAAGCGCATTCTTCTCCTGATCACCGAATCGCGCGACAACGGCAGCGAGCTCCACGTGCGCGATGTGCTCACCGCGGCCGAGTTCGCCAACGTCGTGGTGTATTCGGTGGACATGTCGCATCTGGTGGCCTCACTTACCTCCACCGCGCAACCCCCCCGCCCCGACGCTATCCCGCCCGAAGCCCGCCACCTGCCCGCCGGTCAGATTGGAACGCAGACTACCGACGCGCAAAACACCATGGGCGACTGGACCCCGGCGCTCAAGGAAATCTTCATCGCCGCCAAGGCCATCTTCATACCCAATCCGCTGGAGGTCTACACCAAGTACACCGGCGGACGCGAGTACTCGTTCATGACCCAGAAGACCCTGGAGCGCGCCGTCGCCGACATCGGCGAGGAATTGCACAGCCAATATCTGCTCACCTACAGCCCCAACAACCAGGACGAAGCCGGCTTCCATGAAATCGAGGTGCGGATTCTGAAGCCCGGCTTGAAAGTCCGGACCCGCAATGGCTACTGGCTGGCGCGAGTGAACGAGCAGCAGTAGGCCCAGCATTTGTGGCCGCGTCACTCGCCTCGCCAGTGATGACGTGACAAGAGACGGCCGTCCGCGCTCAGAGCGGTTGGGGGACAGCGACCCGCCCAACGGGAGAACGGAGCCGGCGCCTCCGGCCCCCATGCCCATCGCGCTGTCTCGCGTGCCTGTGGACGGCGGCGGGCAACAGAACGAACACAGCCGCCGAGAACCCCCTCGGTTACCGGCATCCTGTGGACGTCCGCGCGTTGCCATCCGCGGCCGTTACTCGAATTAGAACTCTGTTTTCCGCTGGAACTGCATGTCTTCGGGGAAGAACACCTGGGAAACAAACAGCCGCCCGATTTGGGCCGCAAAGCGGACGTTGGAATCGTCCCGGGTAATTCCGGCGGATCGGGGAAACAGATACACGACGCTGATCAGTCCATTGTCGCGAGGCAAGATCTGGACCCGTGAGGGAGATCCTTCTTCTTGTCGCGCTTCAGAAACGCGAGGCCCTTCAGCTCGTTGGCCAAGTTCCAATGATAGGGAGGCGCGACGTCATAGACGGCGATGGTATAGTAATCTCCTTGCCAGACGGGAGCGCCGGCTTCGCCTACCTTCCGTTCCGCGGCACGGACCGGAAGAGCGCTCTCCCAACGGACCACTACGTTACCGAGATCCGGCTGAAAACGGCGGGCTCGTTGCATTGCCAGGGCCTCGCCATTGGAGCCAAACAGGCCCCCAGAGGGCGGACAGGTCGAGCCAGAAGACTCCGACGTACGGAGGAATACCCGCCGACATGTTTCCGCCGTCCCGGCGCTCAAACTTACTCAGGTCGCGGACCCGCTCCAGTTTGACGCTCTTGACCCAGGGGGAGTCGGCAAGGACCTGCTTCGCGTCTTGATCGTCCCATTGCGGAATCGTCTTTTCCTGCCAGGACGGATCGTCTCCAGACAGCAGGGCGACCGAAGCGATAGCAATCAGGGGTATGCTCGGGATCGGGCACATAAGCTCCTTTGACCTCCCGGGACAATCTTCACGAGCTGCACTCGTGTCCAGCGGAGAAGGAGGCGCGCAACGATCAACCAGTCAGCCGCCGGGCTGCCCCTGGTCTCCAAGTATAAAGTCTTCACTCATGTGCGCGCCAACGGGGTCCAGCATGGCCTCGGGTATCCGAGGTTCATGCGAGTGTTGGTGAGCCAAAAAGTCATTGCGGCATCGATCGGCGTTCCTGCGAGCCGTTTCCGTCCGGTGCCAACGGTCCGTGAATGCGCCCTCCGGCGTACTAGCCAAGCTTTGGCTGGCCTCGCAGTAAGCGTGGATGGCGCGTAGGTATTGCTCCAAAAAATCGCGGCATGCTTCGCAGCACATGGTGACTCCTGCGTGATTTGGGTTAGAGCGCGATCTCATTGCCGCCTGCTTGTCGAATTCAACTCGCATCTCCTCTCCACTTTCGTGGCGTGATTCAGAACGCGAAGACGCGGTTGCCATAGACCACCACTGACTAAACCAAAACGCTCTGTTCTTCCCTCATTCGTGGTCCCTCTGACGGGGCCGGAAAGCCTTCACCGGAACTCAGGCTCAGGACATCGACGCGCTGCCCGCGCTCGAGCCGTTGCAGCAGGATTTCCCGGCCATTTTCAAAACGCACCGCGTCCCGGTGAACAAAGGGCTCGGCACTCTGTTGAACAAAAGTCGCGAGTCCGAAACTATCTACGTTTAGCTGCTGTTGCACACGCTCCGGAATGTCCCTGAGGAGCAGGCGGGCGCCCGGAGGTACGCAAACGGCCAGTGTGCAACCCGGAAACAACCTTTCCTTCAGCGAACGGCGAACCGAGATGAGTCCCAGCGTGCCTCCTGGGAACTGATGTACCTGAAGTTGCTCGCCCTTCACCGCCAAACGATTGCGGAAGGAGACAAGAGAGTAGTCGCACATATGCTAGCTCCTCGCGGAAAATAGCTCAGAAACAGGCCTTGCAGGCTGGAGTTCTCTGCCAGGAGAATCAAATGCAGATGCGCGCAACCGGCGCTGATCCCATCTCCAGAGCTGACGGAGCTCAGCCGTTAGTCTAAAGGCGAACTCAGTCCAAATGCCAATAGATTCTTTTGATGAGTGCCATGCTTCGCGTCTGATCGTCCCATGTGCGAAACCGCCTCTTCCAGATGCGTGGCTCATCTGGTCGCGGTGGGGTTTTTGCTTTTAGTATGCCTCGCTCTGGCTGGTTTGCTCGATAGCTCTCGGGTTGTCGGGCACGCGGTAATTACTCTTTCGCGGATCGTCGGAGCCAAGTAACATCGGCCGAGCCTAAGTTATAAGCGTGAGCTTGGTGCCACCTTACTTGCCGACCGATTTAAGCGCCGCTCCGCTCTTCTCGATACCGGAACCGGTCCCCAACGCCATCTTCTTGGCGCCCCACTTAATGCCCCGGCCCGTCGCTTTGACGCCCTCGACGGTTACCTTACCCGCAGCGCTGCCCGTCTTGACTACCGCAGTCTTGGCAGAACCACCTGCCGCCTTGATGTCTTGTCCGGCGCCGTTTTGGCCAAAGGCCGAGAACGGCACAATAAAACAGATTGACAAAAAAATGTTTCGTGTAGCGCGCATAGTCCTACTGTAGCGAAAATTTCAAGTAGCGGCGGAATCCTCTGATACGGGTCTCACCCTTTTAGAGGTAGCGCAGAGTAGTGTCCGAGTGGTCGGCCACCTTTTTGGCGGCACGTCGACTTTGCCCCAACCCCTGAATTTGAAGAAGTAGGTGGCGGATGCACCGTAACACAGGCACGAACTGCCGTTGATAGGGCCAGGCCGCAGCGAGGACAGGCGTGAAGTCGATAAGACCCGCGACACGCGATCGGACCGCTAGTTCACATAGACCCCCCTTGCTTGTCTTGGCTCTCTACCTGTTGCAGAATGGGTTGGCCCGTTGTTTAGTCCATTGGTTGAATCCATTTGTCGAATCCATTTCAGGAGGCTATATGCGTGGTGCAATTCTTTTTGCGGCCGGGCTCTTCGCGGGCTTGGCAATTCAGGTAGGGATAGCGCAGAACACCAATGGTGGTGTCGTGATGATGAATCACGTTGGAATCAACGTCTCAAATGTCGCTGAGGCGGTTACGTACTACACCCAGAAGATGGGGTACCGTGAAGCCTTCCGGGTCAACGACCAGAAGGGCCAGCCACGGCTGGTCTACATGCAGATCAGCAAGAACACTTTTCTCGAGCTCCAACCGGCAACCGCTGAGCGACCCGCCGGTTTTACTCACTATGGGCTCCACGTCGAGAACGCGGCGCAGGCTGTCGCGAGGTTCAGGAAGAGCGGTGTGACGGTCAGTGATACCAACCTCAGTGATACGAAAGCGATCCTCGCCAACATCACCGACCCTTATATGGGCCGCATTGAGCTGACCGAACTCCCTCCGGAGTCCCTGCACTACAAGGCCATTCAGAACTGGAAGTAAGTCGCCGATCGCGAAAGAGGATCGCGAAGGAGGGCGGGTCGCAAAGGAGAATAGATATGTCCATATCGGTTGTTGCGAGATTCGGGTTCACAGCGTTGATGATTGTCATCTGCCTCGCCGTGCAAGGGACCGGCGTTCAGGCGCAGCAGCGGGGCGGCACCGCTCAGACCGACAAGGTGGAGCCCGTGAACAGCGGGGCCAATCCCTATCGCGTGATCAGGGATTGGGCACAGTTGAGTGTAGAGGGAAGGCCCTGGGGCGGTTCCAACGGCGTGGCCATCGACCGGGATGGCAAATCCGTGTGGGCGACGGACCGTTGCTCGCCCGGGACAACCCCAGGCTGCCTCGGCACCAAAGCGAACCCCGTGCACTATTTTGGCGATTCAGGGAAGGAGATCCGGAGCTTTGGCGGCGGGATGTTCGTGTGGCCGCATGGCATCCATGTCGATCGACAGGGTAATGTGTGGGTGACCGACGCGCGAGCGCCCAGCGCCGACGACCTCAAGAAGTTTCCCGGAGAAGACAAGAAGGGAAGCGTCGTCGTCAAGTTCAGTCCCGAAGGCAAGGTCCTGATGACCCTGGGGAAGCCGGGCGTGAGAGGAAACCCTCCCGAAGCCCTGACCGACCCGACGGACGTTGTGACCGATCCGGCCAATGGTGACGTCTACATTGCCGAGAGCCATACGGACGTGGCAGATCCCAATCTCGTCGGGCGAATCTCGGTATTCGACAAGACCGGGAAATTTCTCAGAGTCATCGGCAAGGCAGGAACAGGGCCTGGCGAGTTCCGGACGCCGCACGCGATCGAGTTCGATTCCAAGGGCCGTTTGATCGTTGCCGATCGCCACAACCATCGCATTCAAGTCCTGACCAAGGCGGGGAAGTTTATCCTGGAATACGACGACTTCGGCCGCACCAGCGGCCTGGCCATCGACAAGAACGACGTGATCTACACGTCCGACTCGGAGTCGACCGCAAGGGTTCACCCAGGCTGGCAGAGGGGCATCCGAATCGGGAGTCTAAAAGACGGGAAAGTGACGACGTTCATTCCGCCCCACATGACGCCGGATTCACCGGACGGCGCCATGGGGGAAGGCATCGCCATCGACGCCGCCGGCAACATCTATACCGCGGAAGCACAACTGCGGGGCGTGACGAAATACGTCAGGAAGTAGAGCCGCCCGTCCTTTACTGGCGCTATAGCGTGCTTAGGAAAGCGATCAAGTCGCTCTTCTCCTGAGCAGTGAAGCCGATGTTGAAGCGGGTATTGTAAAAGTCGATAACATCGCTTAAGGAGCCGGCGGAGCCGTTGTGGAAATACGGGGCACGGCTGGGAAGCCCGCGCAGGATCGGACCTTTGAGCCGCCCCACGTCCTTCCAGAGTCCGGTGATCAGAGCGCGGCCTGGGTCGGTGGTGGTCTTGATCTCACCGGTGGTCTTGTTCTGCAGCGTGATCACCGGGAGATAGCTTACATCCAGCGGGCTGGTCAGGTCGCCGACGCCGATGTTCAACGGCGCGGAGACGGAATGATTGCCCACGTTGGGCGAATCGTGACAGGTTCCGCAAGTGCCGGGGATGCTGGGGAGGTTCAGGTCATCGTTGAGTCCGGCGACGCCGGTGATGTTAATCGGCTTCGAATTAAACAGGGTTTGGCCACGGACGATACTGGCGCGCCGGCTATATAGATCGCTGCCGCTATTTTGCGCCGGCTGATTGGCCCAGGCATTAAACAGCGTAAAGATCACCGGTGTAAATGGCGTGCCATGAGGGTTGCCGCCCAGGGGATCGTTGATACCGACAAAGAAGGCCGCCATCGTATTCGTTCCGAGCGCGACGGGCCCACCAGTGACACCGTTGGAATTCAGAGCGCCAGCACCGTAATCGAACGCCTGGGCGGTGGCCAGCGCCATTTCAAAATTCACGATAGCCTGCTGCTGTAGCGCCGTGGGAGGCTGAGAGGCTTGCGCGTGACCGGTGGTCGCATCCACCGCTTGGTGGGCCAAGTCCGCCAGTAAATCGCCGGGATTCGTAGGAAAAGTGATTTTCTGGGTGCCGGTTTGGGTGGAGGACTCCCGCCCATCCCACATAACCGTGCTCAGAAACCGGAGGTTCGTGGCCGGCAAGGGACGCCGGTACATGGACAGCGTAGACGGGTCGCCGCAGCCGTAGGGGTTCACCACGCCGATCACGTTGAACTCCGCGGTGGTGGGCACCGCCAAGGCGATGCGGATCAAGCCTTTGTTAATGAGCAGGCTGTAAGCTCGGCGGCGGCCGGCTACCGTGGATGTGTCGATATTGTGATCGCAGTTGGAACCGTCGTTGGTTCTGAAAATCGGATCCAGGCCCTGCGTCAGGTCAAACCTTAACTGCACTTCCTGGGCCGAGATTCCCCAGCTTTCCGCCGCCCGGTGACAGGACCCGCAGCTTCGGCCGTTGGTGCCTAGAGACTGAAAGAACGGCCCGCTCAGGTCGATCGGCTGATTGGCCGTGTTGTACGTCTCAAGAAGACCGCTTGCATTGGGAAAGGGGAATAAATTGGGAAGAGACTGCGAATTTGCCGCGAATCCGCTTAACAAACCTCCGATCACGACTACCAGCGCCTTACTTGTTTTGACTTTCATTCTGTCCTCCAATGGATGAAGCGAGATTGGAAGGAGGAATTAGCAGGAAACAACGACAGAACATCGGCGAAATTGGCGACGTCCAGTGTCCCTAATCCCGCTCCGAGGTTGTAGCCGTTGCTGCCATGGTAAAACCAGTTGTCGCCGTAAGCGATCGCGTGCAACGGCGGCTTCGGTCCCGCATAGGCTTGACCGGCCAGCGCCAGAAGATACAGCGGGGCATTGAGCAAGCCGATCCGCTTGGGTTCGTTCGGTATTTTTCTTCGCGCGGGTTTGCGTTCGACCCGCGGCTGGGTTTAAGGAAGCGGTACATCATCAAGCTGATCTTAGTCCTGGCGGGATCGTCAGGCCGGGATCGGCAGCGCCTATGTCACGGGGGATATTGGGGAAAGACCGCGCGAGATCGACGTGATCGCCACGGCAACGGAGAATTGGCTTGGCAGACACCCGTTGTTTATGAGACGGAGCACACCTTGGTCTTAAGAGCAACCGCAGGACGTTTTGAGCGCGATAGCTCGTATGCTCCGTGATGTGCTATATTCCCGACCATGACACTTCGCACAGGCGTTTATATCGTCCCGACCAATCGCTGGTATATCGAACGGACCGTCTGGTTGATCGCCGGAGTGGTTCTGTTAGCCAGCACGGCGCTGGCGTTATTGGTGAATCCGCTATGGATCTTAGGGGTCACTGCTACGGGCCTCGTTTCCATCAATGTCGCCTTCACGGGCTTTTGTCCCGTCGGCAGTGTGCTGCGCCGGTTTGGCTTTACTCCCATGCTCGGTGCGGAGAAATCGTCGCGCTGGAACCTGTACTTCATGCAGACCGACAAGTGGTATCTGGAGCGCCGCATCTATCTGGCGGTGGGATTCAACATCTCCGTCGCATCGGCACTGGTGCTCGCGTTCAGCCCGTGGGTGACGCTGTTCACGATCTTCGTGGGCGGCGCCATGGTGTGGTTTGCCGCGACGGGTTTTTGTGTGATGGCGAATGGGCTGTACTGGCTCGGCGCGGAGCCGCGCTTGACGCCGGAAGCGATGCCTTCGGGCCGGTGCGAAGAATGCGCCATGTCGGGCGTGTGCCTGGGCGGACATCCCATCCGGGCGCGAAAAGAGGATGTTGCTTTGATTGAGCCACCAGCTCCTTTGATCCAAGTTTGAACCAAGTTTGATCGGGGGCTCATACTCGACGCGAACCCTTCTGTGGCAGCCCGAGGTGATCGGGTCTCTCTCACGCTGCGATAGACATCCTTAGGGCGCGCGACTAGGTGGACACCGGAATGCGCGCTCGCAAACATTTCAACGCCGAAGATGTCATAGTAGTTCTCCAAGGAGTCCCCAATGGACCTGTCCCTGATTCCCATCGTGATCGTCGTGATTTATGTGATCTCCAGCGTCAAAATCCTGGCCGAGTATGAACGCGGCGTGATCTTTCGCCTCGGCCGCGTCCTGCCTCAGCCCAAGGGACCCGGCATCTGCCTGGTCTTCGCGCCCATCGACCGCATCGTGCGCCTCTCCCTGCGCGTCGAAGCCATGGAAGTGCCCGCGCAAGACGTGGTCACCCGCGACAACGTCACCGTCAAGGTGAACGCCGTGATCTACTTCCGCATCGTCGATCCCACCCGGGCGGTGATCGAAGTCGCCAATTATCTGTACGCGACTTCGCAGCTCGCCCAGACCACGCTGCGCAGCGTGCTCGGCGAAGTCGAGCTGGACGAGTTGCTGGGCCAGCGCGAAAAGCTGAATGTCCGGCTCCAATCCGTCCTCGACCAGAGCACTGGGCCCTGGGGCGTGAAGGTCAACATGGTCGAGGTGAAGCAGGTGGATCTGCCCGATCAGATGATCCGCGCCATCGCCCGCCAGGCCGAAGCCGAGCGCGAGCGCCGCGCCAAAATCATCCACGCCGAGGGCGAATCGGTGGCCGCGATCAACCTCGAAAAGGCCGCCGAAACCATGTCCCGCCAGCCTGGGGCGATGCAGCTCCGCTACCTTCAGACGCTGGTCGAGATCGGGTCGGAGAAGAACACCACGGTTGTCTTTCCGTTGCCTCTCGATATACTCTCATCAGTAGGACGTTTGCTCGATAAGTTCGGCGGCCCACCCCCCGCGCCGGCCCCCGAGCCACCTCATAAGGGAGTATAGGTGCCCACGAACGAAGAAGGCGAATTTGAATTAATCCTAGGGAACCGCCAGCTTCTGAGCGTGTTCTTCATTGTGGTCATTTTGCTGGGACTGTTCTTCACGATGGGCTACATCGTCGGGCAGCACTCCACGCCGCTGGTCACCGCCGAGGCTACCGCCAAAACCGCGATCAAGCCCATCGTGGTGGAGTCCCCGCGCGAATCCCCCAGCGAAACGACGCACGAGACCCCGCGCGAATCCCCCGGATCCGCATCCACGCGACCCTCCGAGCCGGTGCGAAGCGCGCCCATTACCACCGCGCCGCAGCAGCCCGCTGAGGCTCCCAAGGCTGCCAAAGCCGAGCCCGCCAAGGCTCCCAAGTCCGAACCTGTCAAATCCGAGCCGGTTAAGTCTGAACCCGTCAAGTCCGAGCCCGTCAAGTCCGCCAAAGCCGAAAAAGCCAACCCCGCCGCTAAGGCCGCGGCCACCCCTCCGCCGGCATCCATCTCCACGCCTTCAGGAACCTATTTGCAACTGGCCGCCACCACCAAGCGCGAAGCCGACATCATGGTCGACGTGCTGCGCCAAAAGAAATTCTCGGCCACCACGGCCCAGGTTCCGGAGAAACCCGATTTGTTTCGCGTGCTGGTCGGACCCGTAGCGGAAGCCCAGGTCAACAAGACCAAGGCGGATCTGCAGAGCGCCGGCTTCCCCGGCGACAAGTCCATTAAGAGAACCTTCTAGCCGTGTCCCCGCGCTTGCCCCTCTGGCTGCGTAACTCCCACACGAATTTCATCGCCGTACATGAGCTGAAAACCCAACTGCGCGAGCTGCGCCTGCACACTGTCTGCGAGTCCGCCCGCTGCCCCAATATGCACGAGTGCTTCGGCCGCGGCACTGCCACGTTCATGATCCTGGGCAACCTGTGCACGCGCGGCTGCGGTTTCTGTTCCGTGCCGAAGTTGCCAAAGTCCCGCCATCCCGGAGCTCTCGATCCGGACGAGCCCGCGAACGTGGCGCGCATGGCCGCTGGTATGCGCCTGCGCCATGTGGTCATCACCAGCGTCAATCGCGACGATTTGGAAGACGGAGGCGCGGGCCACTTCGCGCGGACCGTGACCGAGGTTCGCCACGCCCTGCCCGAAGCCCGCGTCGAGGTGCTCACCCCGGATTTCCAGGGCGACCTCGCCGCCGTCGCGTGCGTGCTCGACGCTGGTCCGCACATCTTCAATCACAACATGGAGACGGTTGAGCGCTTGTACTCGCGTGTGCGCCCGCAGGCCGATTACCGGCAATCGCTGGACGTGCTGGCGTTCGCCAAGCGCTACCGTCCTCAAGCCCTGACCAAATCGGGAGCCATGCTGGGCCTAGGCGAGGCCTCGCAAGAAATCGAGCGCCTGCTGCGCGATCTGCGCGCGTCCGCGGTCGACGTCGCCACGCTCGGCCAATACCTGCAACCGACCCGCCGCAATCTGCCGGTCGCCGAATACGTGACGCCGGAACGATTTGACAGGTGGCGGGAGTTTGGGCTGTCGCTGGGCTTCAAGATGGTGTTCAGCGGACCGCTGGTGCGCAGTTCCTACATGGCCGACCAGGTCGGCGCCGAAGCTCTCCCCGCGTGAACTTCCTGCTCGCGCTCAGTTCCGCGGCCCTTCTGATTTTGATCTTCCCTCGCTTTAACTTGGTTTGGCTGGCGCCGGTGGCGCTTACGCCGATCCTGATCGCTTGTGCGCAGGAGCGGCGTTGGATGCGCCGCTTTCTGCAAGGCTGGGCCGCGGGATTCGTATTCTGGTTCGGCGTCTGCTCCTGGATTCAGTTCGTGCTCGAAGTGCACGGCGGCATGGGACGCTGGGGCGGCTGGGGGACCTTCGTGCTCTTTGCGGTGCTCAAGGGCCTGCACATGGCCGTGTTCGCGGCGCTGGCCGGATTCCTGATGCCCCGGCCATGGGCCATCCCAGCCGTGGCCGCGTTATGGGCGGGTCTCGAACGCACGCACGGAGAACTGGGCTTCACTTGGCTCCAGTTGGGCAACGCCGGTGTGGACATGCCCTGGCCCATGCGCCTCGCGCCCATCACGGGAGTCTACGGGCTGTCGTTTCTGTTCGCGATGCTCGGTTGCGCGGTGGCGCTGCTGATCCTGCGCCGGCCGCGTGTGCAGTTGGCCTGGCTCGCAGCCGTGCTTGTCCTTCCGTTTCTGCCGGGCCCGTTTCTGCCCGGCCCCGCGCCCCCGGCGGGCGGCGAGGAGCAGGTGCTGGTGGTCCAGCCCAACATCGACAGCGAAGCGCAGTTCACCAACGAGTCCCTGGAAGCGCTGGAGAACAACCTGGCGCTGCTGTCGCGCGGGACTTTTTCCATAGAGGGCGGCGGCCTCATCGTGTGGCCGGAAGCGCCCGCGCCCTTTTATCTACAGAGCGACGTCTTCCGCAACTACGTCGCCTCGATCGCCCGCCGATCGCACGCTTACTTCCTGCTGGGCGCCATCGGACGAGCGCCGGACGGCGGCCCGCTTAACTCCGCCGCGATGGTGGGACCCGACGGCGCGATCCTGGACCGCTACGACAAGATGTACCTAGTCCCGTTCGGCGAGTTCGTGCCGCCGGTGTTCGGCTGGGTGAACCGGATCACGCATGAGGCCGGCGACTTTGAGCCCGGTCACCGCGTGGTCGACTTCCCCCTTCGTGAGGCAGGAGCCGACGGGCGTACCGTCGGCGCGTTCATCTGCTACGAATCCGCTTTCCCGGACCTGGTGCGCCAGTTCACGCACGGCGGTGCGAACCTGCTGGTGAATCTTTCCAACGACGGGTACTTCGGAACCAGCGCGGCCCGCGAGCAGCATCTGGCCTTGGTGCGGATGCGCGCCGCCGAAAACCACCGCTGGATTTTGCGCGCCACCAACGACGGCATCACGGCGCTGGTCGACCCCACGGGCCGCGTCACCGAGCGCCTGCCGCTGCTGCGCCAGATGTCAGCCACCATGCGGGTGGGTTTCGAATCCGGCTTGACGCCGTACGTGCGGTTTGGCGACTGGTTCGCGTGGGGTTGTCTGGCCGTGGGCTTGGCCGCCGCGCTTCTGGCCGCCGTTAGACGCGCCGGAATGGATTCACGATCGTAACGCCCAGCATCGTGCGGCCATCCTGCAGATCCTCGGAATAGAGGACCTTTGCGCCGGACCGCGCCGCTGCGACGACAATGAGCGCATCCCAGAATGACAAGCGATGAGCGGCGGAAAGTTCGGCGGCTTCGCGAACTACGCTGTAGTTGGTCTCAAACACAGGCGACGCCGCGAGCCAATCGAGAAACCGGAGGGCTTGTTTGAGCCGGTTGGGCCGCTGCATCTTTCGAGTCAAGGAAACATAGAGTTCTTGCAAGACCTGAACGCTGGTATGTAACGTGCCGCCGCGTCTCAGCTCCCGCAGCAACTGCTTGGCCACCGGCGATCGTATCGAATCGTCATCGGCCAGAGCGTAGACCAAAACGTTGGTGTCCACAAAACAGGGCGCGGCGTTATCTGCGTTCATGCAGGTCGTCGCGGGTCCAGTCGCGTTTTCCCACAGTGACGCTGCATGTCCGGAAGATCCTTTCCAATTCCGCCAGGGCTGCCTTCTTGGGATCTTTCTTCACCAGCACCTGCTGCAGGAAATCCCGCACCATCTGATTCACGGTGGTGTCGTGTTCGAGAGCAAACCGCCGCGCAGCCTTGAGAAGATCGGCGTCGAATGTCAGCGTCAGGTTCTTGTTCACAGGATCAGTGTAGCACATGTTATGTGTTGCTAGCTTCCACCACTTCCAGAAACGCCGATGCGGCATGGCTCAGCGCGCGGCGCGCGGGGTAGACCAGGCGGATCTGACGCTGGACTTCTAGTTCCGCCACCTTCACCTCGTGCAGGCGGCCGTGGCGGATCTCCTGCTCCACGCACATGCGCGGGAGGAAGGCTACGCCTTGATTGCGCTCCACCATCTTGCGGATGGATTCGACGGTGGGCATCTCCAGATCCATATGCAGCGGGACCTTGTGGCGCTGGAACGCTCGCAGCACCACGGCTCGGTAGGGCGATACAACATTGTGGGCGATAAATGTTTCCTCGCCCAGGTCCGTGATCGGCACCGATGCGCGGCCGCTCAGTCGATGCTGGGGTGACGTGATGAAGGCCAGGTGATCGGTGAAGATCACGCGCGTCTCCAGGCGCTCGTCTTCAGGGTCGTAGGTTAGGATACCTAGCTCCAACTCGCCGTCGAGCAACTCCGTGGGGATTTTGCTCGACAAGCTGCGGCGGATTTGTACCTTGATTCGCGGATAGCGCCCACGGTAGCGCTCAATGTGGTCGAGCAGGTAGAGCGTCGAGGACTCATTGGCGCCGATGATCAGCCGTCCGGCGGATTTGTCGCGCAGTTCCGCCAGCGCGTTTTCCAGATCGCCTTGCAGGTTTTCGAAGCGGTGGGCGTATTCCAGCACTAGGGCGCCCGCGTCGGTGAGCAGTAGCTCCTTCGCCGAACGGTCGATGAGCTTCTCCCCGAGCTCACCCTCAAGTCGTTGAATTGCAAGGGAGACAGCCGGCTGGGTACGGAGCAGTTTCTCGGCCGCCCGAGAGAAACTCTTCTCCGCTGCAACGGTTAGGAAAGCGCGCAGGGGGTGCAATTCCATAATTCAATATTATACGATATGTTAGTATTATTGATTTGTCAAATGCTCTGTCGGGATGCGATGATGAAAGTCCGGAGAGGTAACAATGGCGGATCGAGTCTACATTTTCGATACGACCCTGCGCGACGGGGAGCAGTCGCCCGGCTGCAGCATGACGGTGCCGGAGAAGGTTCGCATGGCGGCCAAGCTGGTGGACCTGGGCGTGGACATTCTGGAGGCTGGGTTCCCGATCGCTTCAGACGCCGAATCGGAGGCCGTGGCAGCGGTGGCGCGGGAATATCCGTGGATGAGCGTGGCGGCGCTGGCTCGGGCCAGCCGGCTGGACGTGATGGCGGCGGTGAATTCGCTGAAGCATGCCCGGCGGCCGCGCATCCACACCTTCATCGCCACCAGCGACATTCATCTGAAGTACAAACTCAAGAAGACCCGCGAGCAGGTGCTGGACGACGCCGTCGCCGCTGTCCGCCTGGCGCGCGAGTATTGCGACGATGTGGAGTTTTCAGCCGAAGACGCTACGCGCACGGATGGAGACTATCTGGAGCAAGTCTCGAGGGCCGTAGTCGCGGCGGGCGCGCGCACGGTGAACTTGCCGGATACGGTGGGTTACTCGGTGCCGCAAGAATACGGCGCCCTGATCGGGCGGATCGCGCGGGCGCTGGGCGACGCGGCGGTGGTGAGCGTACATTGCCACGACGATCTGGGCCTCGCGGTGGCCAATTCGCTGGCGGCGGTGCAGGCCGGGGCGCGGCAGGTCGAGTGCACCATCAACGGCGTGGGCGAGCGCGCGGGCAATGCGTCGCTCGAAGAAGTGGTGATGGCGATGAAGACGCGCAGGGACCAGTATCCGTTTGAGACGCGCATCGTCACCGAGCAGTTGTATCCCTGCAGCCAGTTGTTGACCTCGCTGATCACCTTTGGCCCGCAGCCCAACAAGGCCATCGTGGGGGAGAACGCCTTCGCGCACGAGGCGGGCATTCATCAGGACGGATTCCTGAAGGAACGCACCACGTACGAGATCATCGAGCCGAAGTCGGTGGGCGTGCCCGAATCGCGGCTGGTGTTGGGCAAGCATAGCGGGCGTCACGCGCTGGCACAGCGCTGCTCGGATTTGGGTGTGCCGCTGACGCGCGAGCAACTGGACGTGATGTATCATCGCTTCACCGCGCTGGCGGATCGCAAGAAGGGCCTGCGCAACGACGAAATCGCGGCGTTGGCTCGCGAAGTGGTGGCCGGGGCGCACTCGGACGCGGCGGCGGATTAATCTTGCGCACTTGACACAGGCCGCCTTCTGTGTGGGCGCTTCTGTAATATGTTCGGGGCAATCTTAGCAGCGTTGATACTGTTTCAGCCGCAACAAAGTCCGCCGGTTGGGGTGCATTTACCGACTTCAGATGCGGTCGATGTGGCTAGAAAGCTGGCACGGGATCTTGCGTATCCCATTGACCGGTACCCTAAGCTGTATTATTTTGACATGCTCACGAAGGAAGACGGGAAGCCGTGGTTTCCCGGGTATGTGAGCATCGTCTTCTTTGGCAACGACCATCCGATCCATTCGTTCGACATCAACGAGCAGACTGGTCAGATTGTGGATAGCCTCATCTGCCAGGTGTTCGAGTTCCCAGATTTGAAGGCGTTTCAAAGGGAACACCAGAAACTAAGTGGGTCGCGGCCAAGGACCACCGATGAGTTGATGGATGAAATCCACTGCGATCAACTCACTGTGGTTCGAAAGCCTGTGGTACCTAAGCCAACCAAGGCTACTCAGTAGGCTTGAGATATGCAGACATCCGTTCAATTTCATGAACAGGCGGAATTCTTGAGAGAATCCAGCGGCTCGAACATCGAGACGACGCTTCGCAAGGCGGTGAAGGTTCTGGCGCGGTTTCGGATTCCGCACTATGTCTGCGGGGGGTTCGCGGTTCAGGAGCACGGATATCCGCGGTATACGCAAGACGTGGACATCATCGTTCCCGATGTAGGGCTTGCGTACGACACATTGTGCATGAATGGCTTTCTGGAGAGCCCAGGGGCGACGGTGATAGATCCGGAAACGCGAGTGAAGGTCGATCTCCTGCCTGCGGGACAAAAGCTCGATTGGGGGCCGCTCCTTCTCCCGGTTCCGACGACGGTTTCCGAGGAACCGCAGGTCTTGACGTTGGAGGCGCTCATCGACTCCAAACTGTCCGCTTATATCGGGCGCGGAATCGAGAGAGTGCAAGATTACGCCGATGTTGTAGAGCTGATAAAGGCGAACCAACTGCCTCGCGACTACGGGCTGGACGAGGGGGTTCGGGATTTGTATCAGCGCATTTGGGACGAGCTCCAAGCTAACCGCTTACGCGGGACGCCCCATAAGATGGAGTAGGATGAACCTGACAATTTTGCTTTTGCCCGGCGACGGGATCGGCGCCGAGGTTACCGGTGCGGCTGTCGAGGTACTGAAGGCTGTCGGAAAGAAATTCGGACATACGCTGGAGTTGAGCGAGGGCCTGCTGGGCGGCACGGCGATCCTTAAGACCGGCTCGCCGTTTCCCGATGAGACCAAGCGCCTGGCGCTGGCGGCCGATGCTACGCTGATGGGCGCGGTGGGGTTGCCGGAGTTCGACAACGCTCCGCCGAGCCAGCGGCCAGAAGCTGGGCTTTTGGCGATTCGCACGGTGTTGGATGTGTTCGCCAACCTGCGGCCCGTGCGGACGTGGCCGTCGCTGGTAGATTCTTCGCCGCTGAAGAATGCGGTGGTCGAGGGCACGGACATGTTGATCGTGCGCGAGTTGACCGGGGGCCTGTATTACGGCACTCCGCGCGGCATCGCGGCGGACGGCGGGTCGGCCTGCAACACGATGTCGTACACGCGCGCGCAGATCGAGCGCGTCACGCACACGGCGTTCAAGCTCGCGCGCAACCGGCATAAGAAGGTGACCAGCGTCGATAAATCGAACGTGCTCGAAGTTTCCCAGTTCTGGCGCCGGATCGTGGTGGAGATCGCCGCGCAGTACTCGGATGTGAAGCTGGAACACATGCTGGTGGATAACGCCGCCATGCAGATGGTGCTGAACCCGCGCTCGTTCGACGTCATGCTCACGGAAAACACCTTCGGCGATATTTTGAGCGATGTGGGCGGGATTCTCGCCGGCTCCATCGGGATGTTGCCTTCAGCGTCGCTGGGTGAGTCGAGGGGATTGTACGAGCCGGTCCATGGATCGGCTCCGGACATCGCGGGCCAGAACAAGGCTAATCCGCTGGGCGCGATCGGGTCGGTGGGGGCGATGCTCGAATATACGTTTGGATTGGTCAAAGAAGCCGAGGCGGTGAACAACGCCATCGGCAAGGTGCTGGCTAGCGGCCGGGTGACGGCCGATCTGCGGCCCAAGCGCACGCCTGCTACGACCCAGGAAGTCGGGCGGGCTGTGAGCGAGGCTTTGTAATGTAGGGCGGGCATTTCTGCCCGCAGCCGGCCTTCTGGCCGGCTGGACCCGCAAGAAAGCGCGGCGGCAGGCTGAAAGCCTGCCCCACTTGGAGCAGCACACTACGAAAGAGGCTTTATGAGTGCGCGAACTATTGTAGAAAAAATCTGGGACAGCCACGTCGTCTCCCAGCGGGCCGGGGCTCCGGCGCTGCTGTATATCGATCTGCATCTGTGCCACGAGGTGACCTCGCCCCAGGCGTTCACCATGCTGCGCGAGCGCGGGCTGAAAGTCCGGCGGCCGGATTTGACCATCGCCACGATGGATCACTCCACGCCGACTACTTCGCGGGATCTGCCGGTTCTCGACCCGATCGGCGCGGCGCAGCTCGATCAGATGGAGAAGAACTGCCTCGATTTCGGCATCCGGCTCTACAACCGCATGAGCGATCACCAGGGCATCGTGCACGTGATCGGGCCCGAGCAGGGGCTGACGCAGCCGGGCATGACCATCGTGTGCGGCGATAGCCACACGGCTACGCACGGGGCGTTCGGCGCGCTGGCGTTCGGCATCGGCACCAGTCAGGTGGGGCACGTGCTGGCTACGCAGTGCCTGTTGCAGACGCCTTCCGAGACCTACGCGATTCGCGTGAACGGTGCGCTCAAGCCGGGCGTCGGAGCCAAGGACATTATTCTGACGGTGATCGCCAGGATCGGCATCGGCGGCGGCACCGGGTGCGTGTTCGAGTACACGGGCTCGGCCATTCGGGCGCTGTCCATCGAAGAACGCATGACGGTATGCAATATGTCGATCGAAGCCGGTGCGCGCGCGGGCCTGGTCGCGCCGGATGATACGACGTATCAGTATCTCGCCGGGCGCGAGTTTGCGCCGGGTGGTAAAAAGGGGGGCGCGGATTGGGACGCGGCGCTGGCGCGCTGGAGGCAGTTGCCGACCGACGATGACGCGGTGTACGCGAAAGAGCTGACGCTCGACGCTGGTGAGCTGGAACCGATGGTGACGTTCGGAACCAATCCGGGCATGGGCATTCCGGTCACGGGCCGGATTCCGGATCCGGCTTCGATGTCGAATCCTCTGGAGCGCTCGGATTTGGTTAAAGCCCTGAAGTACATGGATCTGGAGCCGGGCAAGCCGTTGGCCGGGCATCCGGTGAACGTCGTGTTCGTCGGTAGCTGCACCAACTCGCGCATTTCGGATCTGCGTGCAGCGGCCAGCGTGATCAAGGGCCGCAAGGTGAGTCCCCACGTCCGCATGCTGGTGGTGCCCGGATCGCAGCAGGTAAAGAAGCAGGCTGAAGCCGAGGGGCTGGACAAAATCTTCCGCGAGGCCGGCGCCGATTTCCGCGAAGCCGGCTGCTCGATGTGCCTGGCTATGAACGGCGATCAGCTGGAGCCGGGCGAGTATAGCGTGTCGACCAGTAATCGCAACTTCGAAGGCCGCCAGGGCAAAGGCGGGCGTACCTTCCTGGCGAGTCCACTGACTGCTGCCGCCTCGGCGGTGATGGGCGTGGTGACCGACGTGAGGACATTACTGTGAAATTCGAAACTCTGACCAGCAAGACCGTGGTGGTGCCGGGCGAGAATATCGACACCGATCAGATCATCCCGGCGCGGTATCTGAAGTCGATCTCCAAGGACGGGTTGGGTGAGGGGCTGTTCCGGGACTGGCGCTACAACGCCGACGGCACGCCCAAGCCGGATTTCCCGCTGAACAAGCCGGAAGCCAAAGGCGCACAGATTCTGGTGGCTGGAGATAACTTCGGCTGCGGCAGCTCGCGCGAGCACGCTCCGTGGGCGCTGCTGCAAAGCGGATTTCGCGCGGTGATCAGCACATCGTTCGCCGACATTTTCAAGGGCAACTCTCTCAAGAACGGATTGCTGCCGGTAATCGTGCCCGCGGACGCGCACGCCGAGCTGCTGGCGTCGCCGGGCGCGGTGGTCAAAGTGGATCTCGCGTCGCAGACGGTTACGTTGCCGAGCGGCCGCGGCGTCAAATTCCCCATCGACAGCTTCGCCAAGCAGTGTTTGCTCGACGGTGTGGACGAGTTGGGCTACATGCTGCAGCAGGACCAGGCGATTCGGGCATTCGAAGCAAAGCGCGTCGGCTCGGTGAATACCCTCGCGTAGGGGCCCTTACTTGTTCATGTGCGCGATGTCCTTTTCGTTCTCGGCGCACACTGCTTCCAGAACGTCGGTGTCCGGCAGAAGAACGGCACTGACCTTAATGCTCCACGATTTCGTGTACATTTTGGGATCATCGATTGTGATCGCGATGTCCATGTGGCCGAAGTCGTGCCGCGTGAACCGTTCCACGATGTGCAGATCCTCTGAGCGGGGATGCCCAAAACCGTCCAGCCAGCCGCGGTCGTTGAATCCGACCGTGTCCACCACCAAAGTGTCGCCCTGCCAGTTCCCGACCGAATATCCCACCCACGAAGGCAGATCGATTTGGGCCGGAGGCTTGCGTCCATCGGTATAGATCTGGCGCGGCGGGTTGTTGTCCTCATGCAGCATGACGATCTCGCGCGGGGCCTGAATCATCTTGAAGGGCGGAATGAAGGTGGCCCAGGGCACGCCTCCGGGCAAGCAATGAGTGCTGGGCGCGTCCTTCCCCAAACCTGCCGCATGTTCCTGTAACAGCTTGGCGGCTTCCGGGCGCAGAGGTTCCTCTTCGGGCCTGTAGTCCGCCAGAATATTGAACAGGTATTTCGAGATCGATGTAGTCTCGTTGCCGGGTACGTCCAGCTTTTCGAATCCGTCTCCCAACACCTTTCGGTATTCGTCGTTGGTCGACGGCTGTACCATCCACACTCCGGAAAGATCCGGTTTCCCGTTGGGTGCGCGCGGGGCCGGAGCGGACAGGTTCGCCTTCCCGTCTTTGGTCCGCGGAATTCCCGATTCCTTGTAGTTCACCCACTGCGCCGCCAAGGGCAGACAGCAGGCTGAGGCGAGTACGGTGAGAAGCCTGTAAGCCATGTTGCCTCCTTTCAGTACATGATACTGAAGGTAGCAGACTTGCTCCGCCACGCCCCTGAAAGCGGACGCAGACTGAATTTGAGGCCTAATCGGTGGGGGAATCGCCCACCGAGACATCCTTGCGGCTGAGTTCTTCCGCCAGGATGATGGCCTCGGCCAGATCCTTCATGGGCCTCCGCAGGCGGCGGCTCTCGTTGCGCATGCGCAGGTAGGCTTCCTCTTCGGTCAAGTTCTGCCGCCGTTGCAGGATGCCCTTGGCGCGCTCCACCGCCTTGCGCGTCTCCAGTTGTTTCTTGATTTCCTCGGTTTCGGCGGCCAGGCGCGCGTTGGCCTCTTCGAGCAGGCTCTTGGCGATGGCGGTGCCCATCTGTTCGCCGATGAACTGAAGCGTCGCGATCTCTTCGGCCGAATGGCTGTGCTTTTCGCGGTGATGCACGTTGATCACACCGATTGCGCCACCCTTGTTAATCACAGGCACCGAAAGGAACGCCTGGTAGGTGTCTTCCACCAAAGCCGGGAACATCTTGAAACGCGGATCGCCGGCGGCATTTGAGGAAAGCGCAACGGGAGACTGGTGTTCGGCGACCCAGCCCGTGACGCCTTCACCCATTTTCATGCGTAGAACGCCCAGGTCCGCGGCATGCGGCACCATGGACGCGCGCAAGACGAACTCATCGGTGGAATGATCGGCCAGGTACACCAGGCAGGCGTCGCACGTCGTCGCCCGGGAGGCCAGACCCACGATTTCCCCCAGCATTTCGTCAAGAGATAATTCCGAGCTGACAATCCTGCTGACTCGGTGCAGGGTTCCAACGTCGCCCGACATATACGCGCCGGTCGTTTCTGTTGCCATCATGATTTGAGGTTAAGGTGAGCGAACCGGGGCGGTCCAATCAAAACTTTCTATGGGGGCGAATTAGGGCTTCAATTGGCATCACTGGGCCGCAGACAAAGATGTGCGCCTTCAGCATCTTGCCGGGGTGGGGGCGCTAACCTGTACAATCGGGCGTAACCCAATGTTCAAGAGTATCGTGGCGGTGGTGCTCCTTTTGGCTGCACCGCCGGCTGTCGGGGGGTGCTTTGGACGGGCCGGGCACGCGTTGCGGCGGGGAGGATCGTGAATACTCCCGCGGCGCTACTGGCGGGCGTGGCCGCGGTCCTGGTCTGGTCGGTGATCGGATGCCACGACCTGTTTACGTGGTTTCTGGAAGTTCTGCCGGTGCTGATCGGCGTGCCGGTGTTGATTCGGCTGTATCCTCGCCTGCGCTTCACCAACCTGGTATACGGACTGATCGCCATCCACGCCACAATTTTAATGATCGGCGGGCACTATACCTACGCGCTGATGCCGGTGTTCGAGTGGATCAAGCAATGGCTGCAGTTGAGCCGCAACTACTACGACCGGTTGGGCCACTTTGCCCAAGGATTCGTTCCGGCCCTGATCACGCGCGAGGTGCTCCTGCGGACCACGCCGCTCAAGCGGGGCAAGCTGCTGGTCACGCTGGTGATGGGCGTGTGCATGGGCATCAGCGCGATGTACGAGCTGTTTGAGTTCGCCGCCGCGAAGTTCACCGGGAGCGCGGCGGAGGCTTTCCTGGGCACGCAGGGCGACGAGTGGGACACCCAGTGGGATATGACGTTCTGCTTAATCGGCGCGACTTGCGCGCTGATGTTTTTCTCCGGGCTTCACGACCGCGCGCTGGCGAAAGAAATGAACAAGGCGATCGAGGCGGCTCCGGACCCTACGGCCGGTTGAGCGCGGCCACTCCGGGCAGTTCGATCCCCGCCAGGAATTCCAGCGAGGCGCCGCCTCCGGTGGAGATGTGCGAAATTCTGTCCGCCACGCCAGCCGCCTTGATGGCTTTCTCCGAATCGCCTCCGCCGACCACACTGATGGCTCCGGACGTCGCGACCGCTTTTGCCAGCGCCACGGTTCCATGATCGAAAGGCGGCATCTCGAAGACGCCCATGGGCCCGTTCCAAATGATGGTCTTGGCGCCCGCGATCACTTGCGTGTACGCTTCGATGGTCTTCGGGCCGATATCCAAACCCAGCATGCCTTCGGGGACCCGATCCACAACCTGACTCGCCGCCCCGGCTTTGAATTCGCTCGCGACCACGTGATCCAGCGGCAACAGTAGCTTGGAGCCGGCCTGCTGCATCAGATCGCGGGCCAGATCGATCTTGTCCTCCTCGACCAGCGACTTCCCGGTGCCTTCGCCGCGCGCTCGCAGAAACGTGTAGGCCATGGCCCCGCCGATCAACAAGCGGTCAACGACTTTAAGCAAGTTCTGAATCACTTCGATTTTGTCGGACACTTTGGCGCCGCCCAGAATGGCGATGCACGGGCGCGCCGGATTGCGCGTGGCTTTTCCCAGGTACTCCAGTTCCTTGTCCATCAACAGTCCGGCCGCGGCTTGCGCGACAAACGCGATCATGCCCACGGTGGAGGCATGCGCGCGGTGCGCGGAGCCGAAGGCGTCGTTGACGTAAACATCGCACAGCCGCGCCAGCGCACGGGAAAATTCGGGATCGTTCTTCTCTTCTTCCGCGTGGAAGCGGAGGTTTTCGAGAAGCAGCACCTGACCGGGCGCGGGCAGCATGGCTTCCACCTGAGGCCCGATGCAGTCCGGCGCCATGACTACCGGCCGGCCCAACAGTTCCGACAATCGCTTGGCGACCGGTCCGAGGCTCATTTCCGTATTGGGTTTGCCCTTGGGGCGTCCCAGGTGGCTGGCCAGCACCAGTCCGGCTCCGTGATCGAGCGCGTATTGAATGCTGGGCAGCGAGGCTCGGATGCGTTTGTCGGAGGTGATCTCCTTACCGCCGCTGGCCAGGGGAACGTTGAAATCGACGCGCATGAAGACGCGCTTGTGATTCAGGTCCAGATCGCGAATGGAAGCTGTAGGCATGGATGCTTCTATTCTGCACGTTTTCGCGCGCTGGACGCAGTTCGTGAGCGCGGCCTATCTGGTTCCGCGCACAATGCCCAACGCTGCGTGGTACTTTTCCGGCAGCTTGCGGGGGCGCCGGTCGCGGCCGCAAAACACGTGTTTGGTGGAAGCCGTGGCGATGCCGCGGCCATCGACGGCGTTGACCAGTTCGTATTCGAAGCGGACCATGCGGGCGTTCACTTCCGCCACACGCGTCCGGATGACGATCTCTTCGTCGTAATACGCGGGCGCCAAATACCGGCACTGGACCTCGGCCACGGCCAGTAGAATGCCCTCGTCGCGCTCCATGTCGCGATAGCGGAGACCCTGGGCGCGCCAATACTCGACGCGGCCGACCTCCATCCACACCAGGTAGTTGGCGTGATAGACCACGCCCATCTGGTCGGTCTCCGCATAGCGCACGCGCACGCGGGCTTCCACCGTGTTGGAGCGAGGGGGCTTCATCGTTTGCTTCGCTGGGGCGGGACCTTCAAGGGTGTGATTATAGCGGATGGAGCATTTGGCGGGAGGCTGCCGCGTTCGGATCGGGCTGGATCACGGTGCAGGACCCAAACTACCGATCGACCAAGTGGATGTGAAAGACTCTCTTGGGCCGAGCCCTGGCGAGAGTGAGCCTGAGCACACCACGATCTATCGGACCGCCAAAACGACTCCCAACAGCCCCGCGCAGTTTTGGGAGTCTTCTCTCATTCCTGGAGCTGGTTCAAAACGCCTATCATTTGATTACTCTGTGAACTAAGGATTGTGTTCGCCAGATCGCGCATTTGGTTGGCGATGCGCACATCCGTGACGTTTTCCGCTTGGGCGATCAAGCTGGCGGCCAAATTGAGCTGACTTAGGTTCGGGTCCCACGGCGGAACTCGTTTAACGTGCAATTTGCCGTCTTTTCCCACATAAATGATCACGCCCCCAGCGTCCGTGAAAATACCCGGCGAATAATATGCGCCGATGGGTGTCTTTCCATGACTCGTCGGCACTTTCACCTTCATGGCCATAAACAAGCCTCCTGTTCGCGCTTGCGCCGCGCCGAAGGCGGGCGATAGCAGCCTCAAGCACGCGACAAGTTTAACACTGTTGGAACGGCTAGGCTCTCCACAATTCTTTGCTCGCCAGCGCCGCGCCCTCGGCCAGCGTCTTGAGCTTGGCCCACGCAATCTGCGGATGCACGCGCGCGCCCATGCCGCAGTCGGTTCCCGCGATCACGTTCTCGCGCCCCACCAGCCCGGCGTATTGCACGATGCGGTCCGCCACCAGCTCGGGATGCTCCACCACATTGCTGGCGTGACTCACCACGCCGGGAATCAGAATCTTGCCCTCCGGCAGCTTCACGTCGCGCCACACTTTCCATTCGTGCTCGTGCCGCGGATTGGCCGCTTCCACCGAGTACGCGCCCGCCTTCACCCGCAACATCAGATCCACCAGATGCTTCAGCGGCAGGTCGCTGGTGTGCGGGCCGTGCCAGCTTCCCCAGCAGATGTGATACCGCACCCGATCCTCCGGCAGTCCGGCCAGCGCGTGATTCAGCGCGTCCACGCGCACCGCCGCGAACTTGCGGTACTCCTCGACGGTCGGCCGTGGGTCCAGCATGTCGTAGGTATCGGGCAGCGCCGGATCGTCCAGTTGTAGAATGAAGCCGCCGTCCACGATGGCCTTGTACTCATGCTTCATGGCATCGGCCAGCGCGAAGATATATTGTTCGTCGTTGGCGTAATATTCGTTGTGAAAGAAGTGCTCCAGCCACCCCGGCGCGAGCACGCACATGAAAGCTTCCTCGACCTTGGCTCCGGACTCCGCCAGCGCCGCTTTGTAAAACGCGACGTCGCTGGCGACCTCGGCGTGGCCGATGTAGGAGATCGGCCCCGTGCACACGACGCGCTCCGGCGGGAAGAAGCGTTCGAAGCCCAGGTCGCGGTAGAACTCGGCGAACTCCTTGCGCTCGCCCGTGTTGTGCCCCATCCAGCCTTCGCCGCCCTGGACCTTGCGCGAGGTGAGGCCGCTCAAGCGCCGCCCATAGTACGTCATGCCGAAACCGATCTTGCCCAACTCGCCGTCGCTGACGATATCGATGCCGCACTCGGCCTGCTTGCGCACGATCTCGGCGATCGCCGTCCGCACCCGCGGCCGCACGGCGTCGAGGTCCGACGATTTCCCCGACTGGATCGCCTGCGTCATCTCGCGCAAATCGGGCGGCCCATCCAGGCGTCCGGCATGAGTGGTCAAGATGCGATGTGAACTGCGTTTCATGAAGCCTCCCTAAACCGGCACACTATAACACCTTGAGGACGACCTTGCCGCGCACATGATTGCCCGCGCTCAGTTCGTGCGCACGGGCCGCTTCGGCCAGCGGAAACACGGCTTCCAGGTGCACCTTGAATTGGCCCGAATCGATCAGCGCCGCGATCTCCATGAGCTGCGCCGCATCGGCCCGCACCAGAAACAGCGCCGAGCGTACGCCATGCGCCGCAGCTTCCTCCGGCGCGGGTGCCGGGCCAAGAATCGACACCAGAATGCCGCCCTTCCTGATCACCTGCCACGACCGCGCGCGCGTTTCGCCGGCCTGCGTGTCGAGCACGATATCGACATCCCGCACGGCATCTTCGAAGCGCGTGCTGGTGTAGTCGATCGCCTGATCGCACCCCAGGCCCTTCAAGTATTCGTGATGCCGCGCCGACGCCGTGCCGATCACTCGCGCGCCCTTCCAATGTGCGAACTGCACCGCGAAACTCCCCACGCCGCCGGCTGCCGCGTGAAGCAGAATGGACTGACCGGCCGCGAGCCCGCCATGTTCGAACAGCGCTTGCCACGCCGTCAGCGCCGCCAGAGGCGCCGCCGCCGCGTGCACGTGATCCAGCGTCTTGGGCTTCGCGGCCAGTTCCTCCTCGCGCACCGCGATGTACTCGGCGTAAGCCCCGCTGCGCCCGATATCGGGCCGCGAGTACACCTCATCCCCAGGGTGAAACCGCGCCGCGCCCGGCCCGTTCGCCTCCACCACGCCCGACAAATCCCAGCCCAGAATCAGCGGCAGCGGATACGGCCGCATGGCTTGCAAGTACCCCGCGCGAATCTTCCAATCCAGCGGATTAATCCCCGCAGCATGCACGCGCACCAGCGCCTCACCCGGTCCCGCCTCGGGCTTGGGCGCATCTTCGTATCTCAGGACCTCGGGACCTCCATACTCGTGAAACCGGATTGCTTTCATAGTTGCCATCATGAACACTCTACAAGGTCCTCGTGGAGCGCGCACTCGTGCGTGCCATGTCGGCACTCGTGCCGACACGTGCTTCGCGAGAGATATCCCACAGCACTGAAATCGCCTGGTTAGGCTGCCTGCACGCTTGGCGGTTCCCACACGTCATAATCTGATGTAGAGAACATGGCCGAATGGACCCTCAAATACGCCGACGCCCGCGGGGAGATGCACCAGCAGGTGGTCGAAGCCGCTTCGGAGCACGAAGTCCGCGACCGCTTCACCGAGCAAGGCTTCCTGGTGTACCACGTCAAGCCGCGCTCGGAGGTCAGCGCCCTCGCCGGAGGCTTGCGCCCCCGCGGCAAAAAGCTCAACATCGAAAAGTTCCTCATCTTCAACCAGCAGTTCGTCACCCTGATCCGCGCGGGTTTGCCCATCCTCAAAGCCCTGGACCTGCTGGCCGACCGCCTCACCGAAGCCAAGCTCGCCAAATACATCAACGGGGTGCGCGAGGAGGTCAAGAACGGCGCACTGCTCTCCGACGCGTTTGCCCGCCAGGGCGCGTTCCCGCCCATCTACGTCACCAGCGTGCTGGCCGGGGAACGATCGGGCGCGCTGGGCGAAGTGCTCGAACGCTACATCACGTATCAAAAACTCGCGCAATCGGTGCGCAAGAAGCTCCTGGTCTCGCTGCTTTATCCGGCCGTGCTGGTCTTCCTGGTCACCTGCCTGATCGTGTTCCTGGTCACCTATGTGGTGCCCAGTTTCGCCGGACTCTACACCAGCATGCAGGCCCAGTTGCCCGCACCCACGCAATTCCTGATCGCCATCGGCACCACCGCCCGCGCCTACGTGCTGATCGGATTCGTGGTGTTAGTGCTGGGCATCCTCGCCTTCCGCTACTGGGCCCGCACGCCGGATGGCGGCGAGCGCGTGGATCGTTTTCTTATGAAGATCCCGTTGCTCGGCGAAACCTGGCTCAAGTATCAGGTCGCGCAGTTCTCGCGCGTGCTGGGAACCTTGCTGGTGGGCGGCATCCCGTTGATCCAGGCCCTGGAAACGTCTGCGGACTCGCTCGGCACCCAGGTGTTGAAAAAGGTTTTGGTGCATGCCGTGCGGCTGGTTCGCGAAGGGCAGTCCCTCTCGGCCTCCTTGCGCACCACCAAGCTGTTCCCCAGCCTGTCCATCGACATGATTGAAGTCGGCGAATCCACGGGCGCTCTGGCGACGATGCTCACCAGCGTCGCCGAGTTCTATGAGGACGACGTCGCGACCAGCACCACCGCCGCGCTCAGTTTGATCGAGCCCGCCATCATGGTCTCGATGGGCATTTTCGTGGGCTTCGTGCTGATCTCGCTCTACTTGCCGATCTTCTCGCTGGCCGATTCGATCCGGCCGTAGGCTTTCACCACCTCGTACACGAAATCCTGGCATGCGTCCGTGGTTTTCCCGTCGTACGCGCCGCCGTTGGTGATGTTGTTCGACACGATCCGAATTCCCAAAAACGGCGTGCCCGTGCGGCCGGCAATCAGCGCCGCCGATGCGGTCTCCATCTCCTCCACCGACGTGCCGAACTGCCGGTGGAACCGTTCGATCCGGTCCAGCTCGCTATTCCAGACCTCGCCCGACCCGATCACGCCCTCGACCACGCGCCCCTTGCTATACAAATGTGCTGCGCCCAATGCCGCTGCCAGCAACGCGGCGTCTCCAGCGAAGCGGCGCATGGTCAGCGCGTTCGCATCCTGCCCGGCGCTGCCCTCGGAAGCCTGCAGATCCATCGGCGACCATTCCAGGGAATTGCTCCCGCGTCCCCGCTCGCGATACCCGCTCTTGAACGCGCCCAGATTCACCGATTCCTTGCCCAGCACGATGTCGTAGACGTGCAGCGCCGGATCATGCCCACCGGCGGTCCCGAGATTGACGATGGCGCGTGGACGATAGCGTTCCACAGCGATCGCGGTGGCCGCCGCGGTGTTAGCCGCGCCTTTCCCGGTTTTCAGAACCACTACCGGATCGCCGTCGATGGTGCCGCGCCAGAACGTCCATCCACCGACCGTCTCCATGGCCGAGTGTTCCAACCGCCCCGCGAGCCGCTCCACCTCGCTCGGCATCGCGCCCTCGATCAACATCGGCCGTTGCGCCGGTGCGCCGCACCCGGCGAGCACCGTAGCCAACAATGCTGGAGCAATCCGTCTCATTGCGATGGCCTAGGGCATCTGAGGGCGCGCGCTCTCGAGAGTCTTCGCGATCCAATCTGCGTGCGGGAGACGGCAGCCCTTGAGAGCCTTGATTTCCCGGTCCACGTCATACTCCACCCGACGGATCGAAGGCTCGGAGTCATCCAGCAACAGGTAAGCAGCACGGCGATCGCCGTCGTACGAGAGGCTTACGCTGCCGCTGTTGGCGACGGTCAACCCGGTCAGCTTCCGAACGTAGGAGCAATGAATGTGGCCGTAGACCGCGATGGGCTGGCCGAGCGGCGCGTACGCAACCTCCAGTTCGGCGTCGCTCGCATCCGCCGCAGGCGAACTCCACGTGCTCTCCGGACGGGCGTGCACCAGCGCCACCGGACCCTGGATGTGCACGCGCGGCAGCTCGCGTAACCATGTGATCCTCTCCGCGCCGAGCGCTTCCGAGGTCCACGCCGCCATCTCCTCGATCACGGGCAGAAGCGGCTGCATCACCGGCGTTCGATTTGCAAAATCCGTCAGCGACTCGGGGCAGAACAGCATTTCGTCCGTATTGCCGAGCACCCCCGGCCAGCCGAGGTCGCGAATTCGGTCCACAACCGCGGCCGGGCCGGAACCTCCGTGAGGCAGATCGCCGCCGTGAAAGATCAAGTCGGGAGAGGTTTCCCGCAGATCCGCCAGTACGGCCTCAAACGCGGCAAGGTTTCCGTGGATGTCGGAGACGATGGCAATCCGCATCGCTAATATCACCAGCCTCCCACACTAAGGCGTCGCGTGCCGGTTGACGCCGCGGCCGGGCGCGTGATACTCCTCACAACGTGAGCACACGCACATCTTCCATCTCCTCGTCCATCTCCTTGTCAGGGGCCTTGGCCGCAATCCTCCTGTTGACTACCGTGCCCGCCCCAGGCCAGCGAGGCCGCGCTGTCCCCACCGGACCCGCTCCTAAAACCGCCGACGGCAAGCCCGACCTCTCCGGCGTCTGGAACACCGACCGGCCCTTCGTGGTGGATATCACGGGCGCTCTCAAGAAGGGCGAAACGCTCCCCACGAAACCCGAGACAGTGAGCCGCATGAAGGAGCAGCTTTCCAAGGACGATCCGGAAGCGCAGTGCCTACCCACCGGCGTGCCGCGCTTGGCGCCTATCCGATGAAGTACATCCAAACGGACAATCTGTTTCTGATCCTGTTCGAGGGCAACATCCACTCCTATCGCCAAATCTTCCTCGACCGCACCACGCACCCCAAGGATTTCAATCCGAGCTGGTACGGCGATTCCATTGGCCACTGGGAAGGTGACGCGCTGGTGGTAGACACGGTCGGCTTCAACGATCTCTCCTGGTTCGATTTCGCCGGCCATCCGCACACCGAGCAACTCCACACCATCGAGCGTTTCCGCCGCCCCGACCTGGGCCACATCGACTACGAAGTGACCATCGACGACCCCGGCGCCTACACCAAGCCGTTCAAGTTGTACGGCCTGTTCCCCATGATGCAAGGCGAGATCATGGAGTACATTTGCCAGGAGAACAACCGCGATGTGCGCCACCTGACCGGTTTCCAGCCGCCCACGCTGGACGACGGCGGCGCCACCAGCAATCGCCAGGACACGGTGGGGTCGGAGATCAAACCCTCCGGCCGCCGCGGAGTCCGCTAGAGTACCATCGCGCGCACTCGTGCGAGCGTCGTCCCCGTGGATGGGGATGTGAGGTCCCCACCCGCACGAACACATTCTCAAGGGCACGACCATGCGCAAATTCGTCCAACCCGACCCTGGGCGAAACCAGGGTGCGAGCGGGCGGAAAGCGGCTGCCCGAAGATGCGCTGGGCCCCCATCCCGATATGAAAGCTAACGGTTCCACTGCCGCCGCCCGATATGACTAGTAGAAGAAAGAAATTGCAGCAGGGGAACCATCCAAGATGCCGGCCGCCTTGCGAGTTCTGACGGTCCTCCCCGACCAAGCCCTCAGCCAAGTCCTGGCAGCGGAATTGGCGCGCCTCCCCGACGTTCATCTCGCGTTGTCGCTTTCAGCCTTTCCCGATCTGGAGAGCCTTCAGCGGACTATTCGCGTCCACAAACCCGATGTCGTGATTCTGGACGTCGAATCGCCCGAAGCCGAAGCGCTCCTCGCCGGCATGGATAACATCCTGCCCGGGCTACCGGTGGTTGGAATCGCCCATAAAGTCAGCGGCGATCTGGCGCATCAGTTGCTCCATTGGGGAATTCGCGAGTACCTGGAGCTGCCGGTCACACCCGAAAAGGTGCGCGAACTGGTCGATTTCCTGCAGACAGTTTTGAGGAAGCATCCACCGGCCGCCGCTCGCCCGGCGGATTTGTACACTTTCTTTCCCGCCAAGCCGGGCTGCGGCACCACCACCATCGCGCTGAGCACCAGTTGCGCCCTGGCGGAGGAATTGTCCGCCCACACCCTGCTGCTGGATTGCGACCTGGCGGCGGGAATCGTCAACTTTCACCTGAAGCTGGGACACTCGGCGTCCATGTTGGACGCGCTCGGTCACGCCGAAAACCTGGACCCGGATTTGTGGCATCAAATGGTGGGAAAGTGCGGCAAACTGGAAGTGCTGCACGCGGGCGGCCTGATGCCGCCTCCGCCTCTCGATCCCGCCAGCCTGCAGAAAGTTTTGGCGGTCGCTCGCGCGCTGTACGAGGTGGTCGTCGCCGACCTGGGCAGCAACCTGGATGCCTTATCGATCGAGCTGATGCGCGAATCGCGGCGGATCTTTCTCGTCACGACCCCGGAAGTCGCCGCGGTGCACCTGGCGCAGGTCCGGGTCAACAGCCTCACCGACCTGGGTCTGGTCGACCGGGTCAGCCTGGTGCTCAATCGAAAAGACACTTGCAAGGGACAACTGAATAGCGCGGAGGTTTCGGAAGCGACTGGGATGCCGGTTGCCTATTCCATCGGCAACGACTACCAAACCTGTTCGGACGCCACGCTGAGAGGCGCTCCGGTGGCCCGCGAATCGGATATTGGGCAGGACATCCTGCATCTCGCGAACTCCCTCAGGGCCGACCCGTCGCAGGCCCTCCCGCCTCCTCCCCGCCGCAGGTTTCTCGAGTTCTTCAAAGTGGCGCGTGGCTCTGATCCGACCGTCGTGTGGCGCGACTGAGCGCCGGGCATAGCCACTGCGGACGCCGGCGAGATCTTCAGGGCGCAAAAGCGGTCACCGGCACAGTGAACACGAACTGCTGGCCGTCCCGCGTGACGTTCTTCCACTCCCCAGGGTTCCCCCGCGGCGATTTGGGCAGCCGGAACAGCAGCTTGGGCGTCCCCGGCTGGAACACGGGCGCGGTTGTGATGTCCACGGCCATAACGAGTGTGTCGCCGGTGTCGACGTCGTTGTGCTGGTAATACATCTCCTTGCCGTCCGCGCGCCACGCGACCATACCATCGCCGCCGTCTTTCGACACGCGCCACTTCCCCTCGGGTGCGCTGCCTGACGCGCTGTCGAACGGTCGTACCCACACCTGGTTTCGATCCGATTCGTCCGAGAGGTAGGCCATAAAGCGCGAATCCGGTGAAAATCGGCCCAGAAATTCGTTATATTCATCCCGTAAATACTCGGTCGCTTTGCGCGCTAGCGGGTCCGTGCCGGTTAAGGCAACCACCAAGAGCGCTCCTCCCGAGGAGAAACCTAGGTACTTTCCGTCGGGGGAAACATCGGTGAGTTGCAGGCTCGCGCCGGGTGTGTGCCGGTACAATTGTTCCGCGCTGCCCGACCCATCCGCGGCTTTGCGATAGATGCTCCAGTAGGTGGCGTTGCGCGGGGGTATCGATACATAGAGAATCTGCTTGCCGTCCGGAGACCAGATGGGAAAGATGTCCTGCGCTTCGTCGTCGGTGATCGCGGTGCCCTTGCCGGTGTTCATGTCGAACGACCAGATGTCCACATTGTTGGTGACGGGGTCGCTTCGCACGGCAGCTACATGGGTCCCGTCCGGGGACAATGCGGGCAGATTGTATTGACCGGGTTCGCCCACCTTGCGCACGATCTTGCCTTGACGGTCGTAAACGGTGATCTGCCGGAGATTAGGCGCGGGAGGCATTACGAACACGAATCGCTGGCCATCGCGGCTCACTCCGGCCAGCCCGCCCGGGGTTCCGGCGACCGGGAAGGAGTCGGATAATTTGAACAGCAGCTTTGGCTTGCCGAATTCGAAGGTTGGCGTGGTGCTGACCGACACGGCCATGATGCCGCGATCGGCGGCCAAGTAATACATCTCCTGCCCGTCCCGCCGCCACGCGACCATGCCCAAGCCTCCGTCCGACACTTTCCATTTCCCTGCGCCGGTCCCGCCGGCGGGGTCGAAGGATCGAACATAGACCTCAGGCTTTCCAGACTCGTCCGAACGGTACGCCGCCAAGCGGCTGTCGGGCGAAAGGCGCGCCGCCAGCATCTGAGATGCAGACTTCGTCACCTCAACCGGCTTGCGTTCCCCGTCGAGCGGCAGCGCGTAAAGGATGCTCTCGCTAAGTTGCGTCGAAGAGTAGTTCAGGAACTTTCCGTCGAGCGACCAATCGCTAAGGATGTAGCCGGCGCCGGGGAGCTTGTAAAGGAGTTCCTCGGAGCCTTGGCCATTTGACGCTTTCCGGTATAGACCCTGGTTGCCGGCGCGCAGCGCCAGGTAGGCGAGCTGGGTCCCGTCGGGAGACCAAACAGGCGCGATGGCCTGCTCACGATTTCCGCTGGTGGTGATGCGCGTTCGGGCGCCGGTGGCCACGTCGAACACAAAAATGTCGGCGGTCTGCGCGAATTGGTCCGTGCTCTCGGGGTGCAAATCGGTTTCAACCACCGCAATCCGTTTCGCATCGGGCGAGAAGACCGGCTGGTTGTACAGTCCCTTCGGCCCCACCGTCTTCACGACCTTGCCCTCACGGTCGAAAATGGTGATCACCCGGGAGTTGAGTTCGATGGTTTGGGCGATGTTCCTGGCTCTGGTCTTAGCCTTCTCCTGAGCAGTGGGGGCCTGGCCCCGGCCCGGAATCAGCAGCAAGACAGCGAACAGAGCCGCCGCTGTGGCCGTAACCGCAATCCTGTAAGCCAGCTTCATAGAGAACCTCCTTCAGACCCGACACCCGCCGCCGGGAGCACAAGCCCGGACAGCCCTTTGCATGGAAAGTGGAGCAAGCGTGCCGCCCGCTGTAGTCCCAAAAATGTGGGGCAGACGACCCGTCCTCATCGGCGCCCGCAGTCCCGCCTTTGCGCGTGTTCGCCTGGGCCGGCCCGGAGGCATCGCAGCAGGGCGATTCGGACGCGCTAGAATCTCAACAATTCTGGGGACACGCCGACACGAGCTTTCCGCCTGGCAGCGTCATGGTCCGGAGGAGCCCGGCCTTGGAGCCGTCCCGCGCGCGGCTGGCTTCGGCCGTCACCGTTTTGCCGAACGCGCCTTCGAAGTCGGCCTTGGTGATGTCGCGTTCCTTGAAGAAGATCGGCGGAGGACCTTCGAGCGTCCAGGTTTCCGTCTGCCCGTCTTTATTGACGTCCACGATTAGTTGGATGTGCGGATTCCGCCAGTCGAACTTGGTCAGTGTGCCGGTGACTGTCACGCGATTGTTAAAGTCGAACAGGGCCGACATGTTGTGATGGGCCCCCGCGGCGCCCGAAAACAGGATCATCACCAGCACAATGGCAACGTGGTTCCTCAAGGTCATACAGTGGCTCCTTTCCGTCTTATACGGCCCTGGGCCGAAAACGGTTCCCTCAAACGGACATTTATTCGTCCACCCCGGGCCCGGCTCCGAGCCGGTCGCGTCAGCAAGCAGTGCGCTAGACCGAAATCTTTAGCAATTTCGCCGCCGTTCCACCCAGGATGGCGCGCTTGTCGGCGTCCGTCAAGCCGGGGGTGTTGAGCACGTGGTCGACGGTGGTGGTGCTCCACGGAAACGGGTAATCCGTCCCGATCATGATCTGGCTGGCGCCGCATTCGGCCACTAGGTGCCGCAGACCTTCGGGAGTGAAAACCATAGAATCGAAATACAATTGGCGTAGGTACTCGGTGGGCTTCTTCTTCAGGCTCTGGCAGTCCCCACCAAAGCGCACGCAGCCGTAGTCGGACCGCGCGGCATAAGAAGGCAGATAGCCGCCGGCGTGCGCCGCGCAGATCTTCAAGCCGGGGAACTTGTCGAGTGTGCCGTCGAAGATCAGGTGTGAAAGAAAGATGGTGGTTTCGAGCGGATTGCCGATTACGTTGGTCAAGCCACCTTTGCCCGCCAGTCGCTTGTCCATTTCGGGGATGCCCTGCGGGTGCATGAAGACCAGGCAGCCCAGTTCTTCGGCTTTCTTCCAGAAGGGATCGAATTTAGGCGAGGAGCACTCGTCGGCATTCACGTGCCCGCCGATGGCTGCGCCGCGGAGGTTGTACTTCTTCACGCCTTCTTCGAGCTGCTGCGCGGCGAGTTCCGGGAACTGCAGCGCCACGGAGGCGAAAGCCACGAAACGGTCGGGGTACTTGGCGCACAGTGCGGCCAGCGCTTCGTTCTGGACCTGGATCATCTTCGTGGCGATGTTCTGATCGACCCCGTACCAGGTAGGATTGATGCTCAGCGCCTGCATATCGGTGCCCCACTGGTCCATGGTGTCGAAGCGAGTGTTGCTGGTTTGCGGCCCGATCACGCTGGCGTTCGTGGGCGCGGTCTTCACGCCCATCAGTTCGGTGGCTTCGGGGACGATGACGTGGGCGTGGATGTCGATGGTCCGGATGCGCTGTCCGCCAACCATCACAGGCGGCCGCTTGCCGGCAGCCGCTTGTGCGCGGAGACGATTAGACAAGCAGCATCCGGTGAACACAACGCCCATGGACGCGGCGTCCTTGAAGAACTGTCTGCGATTCATGTGTGCCTCTCGCAGCGATACTACCACGCGCTTGGGCGGATTCACCAGCAATCCAAAGGCGTCCTATAGATCTGGATCCTCCAGAACACATCGGCGGGCTCAGGCTTCGAAAGGTTCGAATCCGGTTTATCGAAGTTCACTACGATATCCACATTTTTATGATCGCCCAGCGAAAAGCAACCCGCACGCTCAAGCTCTATCCAATCCGAGTACCGGGATTTGCGGAAGGTCGCACCAGCTCCTAAAAGTCGGTTCTCCACCACCTCTCGGCTCATCCCTGGCTCTAGCCCTCGTGAGTATTTCCGAAGCTCTGACCGGTATCTGACCTCCCTGATCTCCTGGTAGGCCATCGAACCAGCATAAAGAGACGTGATCGATAAAACGATCACTCCAATCGCCATGCCTATCTGGAGGATGAAACAATTGCGGACTCGTCGCAAGGCGAGCCTCGCTACTTGCCGTCGTTGCCGCCGTCGTTAGTAGGGCCGACGAGGCGCCCGCTGTCGCGGCTGCCGCGTGGAGGAGCTGCGCCGGAACCCGCTTTCGCGCCGCTGGCAACCAGATAATCGATCACACTCTTATACTTCAGAGCGCGAGCGCCGTCGAGGGCTGTGCGGCCGTCGTTGTTGGCGGTGTTGAGATCGGAACCTAGCTCCACGGCCAGTTTCGCGGTTTCCAGCGCGAGTGCTTCGCGTTGCGCGGCGGGAACTTCCACCCAGGCGCGGCTGCGGATGATGCCGACCGCGGCCATCAGCGGCGTGGCCGTCTCTTTGCGGGGGGCCGGTCCGAAGCCTTGTTCGGCTACGTACTCGGAGTGCAGCACGAACTTGGGATCGGCGCCGTGCTTCACCAGGATGCGCATGATGTTGGGCTCGTCGAATCGGGCGGCTAGCCAGTACGGAGTTGCGCCAACCAATTGAGGCTCGAAGTTGAAATCGTCGGAGGAGCGGCGCGTGGGCGTCCAGGTTTTGAGCGGCGCGTTGGCGTCCGCGCCATGGTCCAGCAGCGCCGTCACCATCTTCTCGTTGCGGCGCATCACCGCTTCGTGCAGCGCGGTGAAGCCGCAGTCGGCCAGATTGGGGTTGGCGCCTTTGTCGAGCAGGAACAGCGCTACATCGGTGAAACCCGAGTGGGCGGCTAGAGACGTGGCGGTGACGCCCCACGCATCGGCGTCGTTCACGTTGGCTCCGGCGGCTACCAGCAGCTTGGTCGAGTCGAGATCGCCCACGCGCACTGCGAACAGCAGCGCGGTTTCGCCTCCGTGGGGGATGGCCTTGTTGTAGGGCAGGTAGCCGTGCGGCGGCACTGCCATTACTTCGGACCACACTTCGGATTTGAGGCCGATGTCGGCCTTGTGCGCTAGCAGCACCTTCACGACTTCGGGGTGCTGTTGGGCCGCGGCCCACATCAGCGCGGTCTGGCCTCGGGTTCCGTGGGCGTTCAGGCTTGCGCCTTTGGCGGCTAGTTGCTCGACTACATCGGGATAGCCTGAGCGGGCGGCTACCATGAGCGGAGTTTCGCCGGAGATTAGCGCGATGTTGGGGTCGGCGCCTGCGGCTAGTAGTTGGCGGACTACGGCGGAGCTGCCGTTTTGGCTGGCTGTCCATAGAGGCGTGACGCCCAGGTCGTTCGCGATGTTGGGTTTTGCGCCCGCGCCCAGCAGCAGGCGGACGCTTTCCTGGTCGTCGCGGTACGCGGCCCAGTGTAACGCGGTTGAGCCGTCGGGGGCCGTGGCATTTACATCGGCTTTCTTTTGGATCAGCGTGGATACGGCGGCTTTGTCGCTGTTGCGGGCCGCGTCGATTAGCGGGGTGGACGGGGCCGCTAGTAGCGCGGTGGTCAAGACAAGCGTCGGCACGAGTGCCGACGTGGCACGCACGAGTGCGTGCTCCACGGTCACGGTCACACCTAGTACAGTCGTGCTCATAGGGGGAGCGGGTCCACCGCTAGTTTGCCGTTGCTGCCGCCTACTTTTTCTACCGGGTAGTCCATCTTGTCCATGATGGTCATCAGTAGGTTTGCCTGCGAGGGTTTGTCGGGGAAGTTTATGTGGCGGCCGCCTTTTAGCCGGCCCGCGCCGCCGCCTACCAGCATCAACGGGAGGTTTACGCCGGAGTGGCCGTTGCTGTTGGAAATGCCCGCGCCGTACAGAATAATCATGTGATCCAGCAGCGTGCCGTCACCGTCTTTCACGGCGTTCAGCTTCGCCAGGTATTTGGAGAAAAGTTCGGCGTGATAGCGATTGATCTTGGACATCTTTTCGATCAACTCGGGAATGTTGTTGTGGTGCGAGAGCGGATGGTGCGCTTCGGGCACGCCGATTTGCGGATACGGCCGGGGGCTCTGCTCCTTGCTGATCATGAACGACGACACGCGCGTCAAATCCGATTGCAGCGCCAGCACCTGGAGGTCAAACATCAGCTCCAGATGATCCTCAAACACCGGCGGCGCGCCCACGGGTTGATCCATGGCGGGCAGCTCGATCTGGCTCTGTTTCTCGGCCATCTGGATGCGGCGTTCCACGTCGCGGACCGATTCGGTGTACTCATCCATCTTGACCTGATCGTGGGGCCCGAGTTCCTTTTTCAAGCTGGCCAGCTTGCCGTTTACCGAATCCAGGATGCTCTCGTGCTGATGCAGCCGGCGTTCGCGCGCGGCGCGGTCGGTGGTGCCGCTGTCGCCGAACAGCTTCTCGAAGACCGTGCGCGGATTCCAATCCATCGGCAGCGGCTGCGTGGGACTGCGCCAGCACAGCGTGTCCAGATACGCGCAACTCAGATTGCCGGTGCACGCGCCCGCGTTGGCGGGCTGGTCCATGCAGATCTCGAGCGTCGCCAGTTGCGTTTCCTTCTCGTAATGCCGCCCCAGCATCTGATCGATGGAGACGTCGGCGATGATCTCGATCTCGTTGTGTCCCCCGCGCGGCGTGCCGGTGAGAAACGATCCCGAGGCGCCGGCGTGAATATAATTCCAACTGGCCTTGATGCCGGAGAATACCAGCATCTTGTCCTTATAAGGCGCCAGAGGCTCCATGATGGGGGACAGTTCGAGCGCGCCCTCTTTCTTAGGCGTCCAATACTCCATGGCCATTCCGTTGGGCGTGTAGAAAGCCTGGAACCGCCTCAGCGGAGTAGTGGCCGCGCGCATCCGAGGCAACATAGCCTCCAGAAACGGAAGGGCGACGGTGGTACCGAGGCCGCGCAGAATGGTGCGTCGTGGCAAGGGCTGCTTGAGCATGAAAATCCTTCCCTGCCTATACTATCCCAGTTTTCCGTGGAGTGGGGCAGCGCCATACGGCTGCCCACTAGAGCAGCCTGAAGTTCACTTCCACCGCCGCGATCACCGGCACTGGCTTGCCGTCCTTCATGCCGGGCTTGAAGCGCCACTTCTGCACCGCCTCGATCGCCTTCTGATCGAGGCCGAGGCCGACCGATTTGGTGACCGCGATGCCGCGGGGTACACCGTTCGCATCCACCACCAGCGACAACACCACGATGCCTTGCCACTTGGCCTTGCGCGCTTCTTCGGAGTACTCGGGCTCGACTTTGACCAGAACCGTAGGCGCGCTCACGCCGCCGCCGATCCGGTAAGCCCCCGTGCCGAATCCGCCACCGTTGCCTGGGCCAAATCCCGGACCCTTGCCGGGGCCCACGCCGCCGCCGTCACCCGAACCGATGCCGCCGCTGTAGCCAGTGCCGTTCGACGGGATGCCCAACCGGCTGAGAGGATCGCCGTAATTGTTGGCCTGGATGTTGGGAATATCGCTAGGCGCGAGGATGGTCGGAGTCATCGGCAGCTTGGGGTCGTCGAGCGGGTCGACGCGCGGAGGCGTGAATTGCCGCAGTGCGGGCTTCGGCAGCTTGCCCTTGCTGGCGTCGAGCGCCGCGCGCGTTCCACCTCCGCCGCCGCCGTTCGAACGGTCCTGCTTCGTCTGCGCGATATACGGCCGCAGGTCCGGCGGGATGAAGGTCACGGTGTCTCGAACGAACGTCTGCACCGGCTTCACCGATCCGGCAACTGCGAGCAGCGCGATCACCGTCAAATGGATCAGCAGCGAGGTCGCACCGGCCGTCCGCAAGCGTCCGCTAAGAAATCCCCGCGTCCGCGGCAGCTCGACCGGCTTGGATGTGATTTCGAGTGGCGGCAGATGGGGCGGATGAATCATTTCCCGGATGGCCGCGATCAGGCTCGAATACCAGGCGCGATCCAGCGACTCGGACACGATCAGAAATACCGGCGCGGTTTCGGCAGTTTCGAAAGCACGGTTCATGTGATGTTCACTCCAGTTACGGACGGAAGCTCCAAACCATTCGAGCGGCCGCGCCAGGGTTTCCAGTTCCGCACGGCATGCCGCACATTCCAGTGCGTGGCGCCGCGCGGATGCGTCGCCAGCCCCGGCCAGGCATTCGGAAATCTGCCGCGAACTCAGATGTTGGCCCATGTCATTTAGTCCTCGGTGCAAGGGCAGCGCGCACCACTTTCACAGCGCGAAACAGGTGCGTCTTGACCGTTCCTTCTTTCATCCCCGTGACCGCGGCGATCTCCAGCAATTCCATATCCTCCACGAAGCGCAGCAGAAACACGGTGCGCTGATTCCCGGATAACCGGCCCGCGACCTTCCAGATCCGGTCCACTTGCTGCCTGGCCGCCGCCATCTGCTCCGGAGATATCTGGCGGTCCGGAATCCACCTCCCGGCATCCGACAGGTCCACATCGGCGCTCAGCGTGCGTCTCCAGAATTTCAGGCGGCCGCTGGCCTCATGACTGCGGACCAGATTCGCCGCGATCTGCATCAGCCATGTGCTGGCGGCGGCCGCGCCGCGAAACTGATCGCGAGCCTGGTAGGCCCTCACGAAGCAGTCCTGCGTCAGGTTCTCGGCGGATTCCCGGTTCCGAAGCGACGCCAGAATGAAGCGGAAGATGCGCGGACGAAAGTGCTCGGCGAAAGTTTCAAAATCGTCGAGCGGACTACCGCTTGTTTCCGTTACCGGCGCCACCTCGGATGAAAGAGCTCTTTCCATCCGCCCTGTTAGACCGATTCGGAGTTGGAGGGGTTTACAGGGAAACTCGCTTTGAATTCAGAACCTCACAATCCAGGGTGTACAATCCTACTAGAGTGTCGATTCGCCAGCGAGTTTCTCGATCAGATCATGTGGCTTGAACCGGTCTCCACGGCTGTCACCGCAGCGGAGCTTGCGAGCGAACTGGCGAAATCCTCGTCCTTGATTCGCAAGCAGGCCAAGAGGCTGTTGTACCGGGTTCGCAACGGCAAGGTTGTCATTCCGATCTTTGGGGCAGGCGGTGTGGGTAAGACGACGGTCTCTAAGCTGCTTGTCGGCCATGACCCGTTGAGCATCACCGCTGCCTATGAACCGTCGCCGTCCGTGGAGACGCGTAAGCTGACTGGCGATATACCGGGCCAGTTACTCGCGGCCCCTGGCCAGACGGCGCGGGTCAGGACGCATTGGCCGGCGTTATTCAAGAAGCTCGCCACGGGCGAATCCTTCGGGTTGATCAATGTCGTTGCGTATGGATATCACTCGTTCTAACTCCCGTCCTACAAAGATCACGATGAGTACAAGGCGGGCATGAGCGCCAGCCAGTTCGCGGACGCGTATACGAAGTCAAGGAGGGCCGTGGAAATTGAGCTGCTCCAGACGGTCATCAATGGTCTGAGCGCCGTTACGATGCCAATCTGGATGGTAACGCTTGTAAACAAGCAAGACCTTTGGTGGCATGATCAAAAGGCGGTTCGCAGACACTACGAGGACGGGGATTATCGCGACAAAGTTGCCGAGTTGGAGAAGGCCATTGGAACCCGCTCCTTCCAGCATGAGTTGCTGCCAGTGTCCTTCGCGATGACCAATCTCGGCTCAGACGACGGCGATCTGTTTGCGAGGACAAACGCCGGGTACGACCTGCCGACTCACCTGCGGTATCTCCAGTCCATGTTTGCCCGGGTGCACGCATTGCTGGACGGAGGGCGAAAGCGGTGAGCCCAACAGAAACACCGCGTGCCCCGTACGATAAAATTCTGTCTTTGCTCCAGGAATACACTAAGACCCTGAGGGAAGCACGCGAGCGTGAATTAGACCGGCGCTACAGATGCACCGTTTTGCAAGTTGGGACACTGGTGTTTCTCGCGGGAGGCGGGCTTTACCTGTTCCAGTTGTCGAAAGATCGCGCGGTTAGTGTCGCGGACCTCTATATCCTTGGGGGTGCGGCGTTAGCTTTGACCGGTCTGGTATGGAGCGCGATCTCAAGAGGCATCAAGCGTTATTCCTACGACGCCGAAGAAGTGGCGGGCGCGCTTTCTGATCTAATCGAGATGGCATATCAGTTGAGCGAACACGCCAGCAAACGCATCACCAACCGATTTGAATTCGACCTGCGGCTTGGGGAGGCCAAGGCGGTTCTTAGGACCCACCATGATGCCTTTGGGCCGCCCAAGGGCGAGGGACGAGCGATGGCTTCCCGGAGAGCCGAGCGGGACTTTGTCAGTTCGCTGCAGATGAGGGAGCCCGCATCAGGAACGCCGGACTCTCAACAATCCCCTGGATGATCGCCGACCAGCGGTATTGCGCCGCCGCGGCGTCGCGGACGATTTTGCGCACTGCGGGGTGGTCGTAGTATTCGATGCGACGGCCCAGCGCGTAGGCCATCAGCTTTTCCGTCACCGTGCTGGGGAAGCGATCGGGCTCGGCCAGCAACAGCGAGCGCAATCCGGCCAACCCGTCGATCTTGGCTCCGGTAGCGGTGGTTCCGCTCGCGTCGATGGGCTTGCCAGCCTCGTCGATGGTGCGCCAGCCGCCGATCGCGTCGAAGTTCTCCAGTGCGAATCCAACTGGATCGATCACCGAATGACAGCTGTTGCAGGTGGGTTCGGTGCGGTGCTTCGCTAGCCGCTCTCGCATGGTGGTGGGCAGCGTGCCGGGTTTGGTTTCGAGCGTCGCGTTGACTCCCGGCGGCGGCAGCGGCAGGGCCAAACCGAAAATGTTATTGAGAAGCCATTTGCCACGAAGAACTGGCGACGTGCGGTCGGGATAGGACGTCGTCACCAACAGCGCACCCTGCGCAAGCAGGCCGCCGCGCTGATCGTGATTAGGTAAGGTGATCTTACGGAAGCGGCTGCCGTAAATGCCCGGAATGCCGTAGTGCCGGGCCAGGCGCTCGTTGACGAAGGTGTAATCGGCGCTCAATAGTTCGTTCACCGGGCGATCGTCGCGTACGGTGCCGGCGACGAACATCTCGGTCTCCGTGCGGAAGGCCTGCAACAAGCTGTCGTCGTACAGCGGGTACTTGATCGGGTCGACCACAACCTCGTCGACCTGCCGCAGGTTCAGCCATTGCGCGGCGAAGTTATTGACCAGCGCCTCGGTGGCGCGCGGGTCGGCCAGCATGCGGCGCACTTCTTTTTCGAGGGTCGCCGCTTTGGAGAGTTCGCCTTTTTCGGCGAGCGCCAGCAAATGGTCGTCGGGTATGCTGCTCCACAGGAAGAACGACAGGCGCGAGGCCAGTTCGATGTCGGTGAGACGATAGGGCGCCGTGCCGTTGGTCTTGCGGTCCCGATACACGCGCAGCAAGAAGTCCGGATCGACCAACATGCGCTCCAGCGCAAACTGGATGCCGCTATCGAAGCTGCCGCCGTCCTGGCGGCCGGTGTCGAAGAAGCCGAGCAGCGTGTCTACGTCGGCTTTCGTCGTGGGACGCCGGTAGGCCAAGCGGGCCATGCGTGCGAGAATCGTGGTGGCGCAGGCCCGGTCGTCTGCGCCCGCGCCGGCAGCGCGTGGCGCTGCCCCACCCGGCGGGTGGCACACGAAAATCGCCTTGCGGCTGGCGGTATTGTCGGCGGAAAGGCTTGGCTGCGTTACCTGATAGGGCCCGCCGATCTGCACCGAACCCACGTTGGCGTTATTCATGTAGACCTGGTCGTTGGCGATCACGCGGCCGAGTTGCGTGGGTTGCGGGAGACCTTCGGGCTCCCACAATTCGCGGACGAACGAAACGCCCACCGTGCGCGAGCCGGCCTGCACCGGAACGCGAACTTCCACTGCGGCGTCGCCGGTCAATTGCATGTAGGTTTCCCACTCGGGATCGCCCGCAAAATTGACCTCGCCGTCGCCGGCGTAACTGGACGCCGCGGGACGGCCCTGGGCTTGGCCCCCGACGGTGAAACGCTTCAGCAGCTTGCCATCCAGACGAATGTCGAGATGCTGCGGCCACCCCATGCCCTTGAGGTAATCCTGATATTGCCGTTGCAGCCGGACCTTTATAAGGTACTCGCCGTCGACGGGGAAATCGTAGTGAATCGCCATGCCGCCGCGCGAGCCGAGAGGCAGGTCGTCGCTCATGCGATCCTCTTGCAGAATGTGCAGGGGGATCTCGAACCGCTCCAGATTCGGTTTTGCCGGCGGCAGACCAGTGGCCAGCCGCGTGACCTGGCGCGCCACCGACATGTAGCGTTCCAGATGCGTAGTCGAGATCGACAGCACGTCGGCGAAGTTGTCGAAGCTGCCGTCCGCGGTGTCGTCGCCAGGGAGCAGCGCCTTCAAATCGAGATCGAGAGAGAACAGATCGCGGATGGCGTTGTTGTATTCCGCGCGATTGAGGCGTTGGACTGCTCCGATACGTCCAGGATTGGGGTTGGCGGCCCAGGCCTGGTCGAGTTGGTTTTCGAGCGCGGTATACACTGCGCGATACGTGGCAGAGTCGGGGCGGGGCATCCCCGTAGGCGGCATGGAGGCGGAGCGGAGCTTGCCGATCACCTTCTCCAGCACCTCGGCGTGCGCGCCGGGCTTGGACAGGTCCAGCGTATCGAGGGCCAGACCGGCGGTGCGGAGTTCCTCGTCATGGCAGGTGACGCAGTAGGTATCGAAGAACTTGCGGAGGTCGACCGGGGCGGCGGCGGTCGTCGCGGCCGTAGCGCGGGGCGGTTGCGCGGGGCGGCTCTGGGCTTTGAGGAGCGCGGTGGCGACGAGTCCGCTGCCGAGAATTATTGCGCAGACCGAGGCCAACAGAGCTCGGTTAGGACGGGCGGATCGGGTCTTGTTCGGACGCGTGTGGGCCACCAGACGCAGTATACAACGAGTGGAGTTCGAAATGACGCTCGCCGCCGTTGCCCGATCCAATCGGCACCGTTCGCGGGCCCCGAATCTGCGGTCACCCGTGCGGCGCCGGGTCCGAGTTCAACGCGCGTAATCGACGGAAGCTAAAGTTCTTAAGCGGATCTGCCGAGTCACCCACCAAGGGCCTCTGTGTCGAAAACCTACCATTGCCTGGTTCCACGCACGGGCCCGGACCTGCTCTCCATCGTGATTCCGCTGTATAACGAACACGAGTCGCTGCCCTACCTGCGCTCCAAGCTGGTCGAGTTCCTGGACGCCCTGCCCTATCCCGCCGAAGTGGTGGTGGTCAACGACGGCAGTTCCGACAACAGTCTGGATTTACTTCTCGCCTGGGCCTCCGAAGATCCGCGCCTGCGGGTGCTCAACCTGGCCCGCAACTTCGGCCACCAATGCGCGGCGTCGGCGGGCCTGGACCATGCCTCGGGCGACGCGGTTGTGCTCCTCGACGCCGATCTCCAAGACCCGCTCGAAGTGATCTTCGAAATGATCGCCAAGTATCGCGCCGGCTTCGACGTAGTGATGGGGAAACGCCTGCAGCGCGAGGGCGAAAGCTGGTTTAAGCGCGGCACGGCCTGGCTGTTCTACCGCCTGATGAAGCTGCTGATCTACCGCGACCTCGAAGAGGATGTGGGCGACTTCCGCCTGATCTCGCGCCCCTGCCTGAACGCCCTAAACCAGATGCGCGAAACCCACCGCTTTTTGCGCGGCATGGTGTGCTGGGTAGGTTTCCCGCAGACCACCGTGTCCTACGTCCGCCAGCCCCGCCTGCGTGGCGAGACCAAGTATCCCCTGCGCAAGATGCTGCTGTTCGCTTGGACCGCCGCGGTCTCCTTCTCGCCGGCTCCGTTGCGGCTCAGCTTTGGACTGGGCGCGTTGACCGCGCTGGCCGGAATCGCCGACGGCATCTATGCAGTGGCGCGCACTCTGCTGGGCTACTACAACGTGCCGGGCTGGACCTCTGTGATCGTGGTAATTTGCCTGATCGGCGGGGCCATTCTGATGAGCATCGGCGTCGTCGGCGAGTACGTCGCGCGCATTTACGAGGAAAGCAAGGGCCGGCCGCTGTATATCGTGGCCAACAGCGTCAACCTGAACGACGACGACCAAGCCTTGCGAAAACTGAACGGCGCACTCCTGCAACATCACGGTCAGGAGCAAGACTCGGAGCAAACCCCCACCGCGAAGGAATACCATCCGACAGCCACGCGTTAAAAGCGCCCCGCAGCGAGCCGCGACGGTCACGGAGCGGTACTGGAGAACTTCTGGTGCGTACTTCCCCGCGAATGCCCGCCGCTAATGCGGACCTGAGACTCCGCCGATCTTAAGAAGGCATGCAGTCCATCGCCCCAACCGCGCCGACGCCCGCGATCACGGCTGGGAATCAGTCTGCTAAGAATCGATGGCGCTGGCTGATCCCTTCGTTCCTCGACGTCTTCTTCGCGTGCTTCATGCTCTGGGCGTTCCTGGCCGCGCCGGGGGGATGGCAGGGCCTGCTGCGGGACGCGGACACCGGGTACCACATCCGCGTGGGACAGTGGATACTGCAAAACCACACCGCGCCGATCCACAATCCGTTCTCGTTTGCCGCGCCGGAGCTCCGCTGGTACGCGTTCGAGTGGCTGTCGCAGGTCGGATTCGCGGCTCTCTTTGGCTGGGCCGGACTAAAGGCCGTGGTGCTCTTTTCCGGCGTGGTGCTGGGAATCACATTTACCATCGTGCTGCGGCACGCCATGTGGCGGGGCGCTAATGCCCTGGTGAGCGTGGCGCTGGTGCTGGCGGCGGGCAGCGCGGCGACGCTGCATTTTCACGCCCGGCCGCACATCTTCACCATGTTGCTGCTCGCGATTTCCGCCTGGATCATCGCCCGAGATCGCGCCCGGCACACGCCCCTGCTGTGGATCTTGCCGGCCCTGGCGGTCGTGTGGGCCAATCTGCACGGCGGGTTCGCTTTCTTCTTGGTTCTGGCCGCTCTGCTGGTGGTGGGCTGCGCGATCGAAGGCCGCTTCAACGACGTTCGCCGCTACGCCGGGCTGCTGATTTTGTCCACGGCCGCTATCACCATCAATCCCTATGGCTTTCGCCTGCCGCTGCATGTATTCGAAGCCGCTCGCGCGAAATGGATGCTGTCGCTGGTGGATGAGTTCAAGGCTCCGGATTTCCGTTCGGAAAGCCACCTGGCCTTCATGGTGCTGCTGTTTCTTTCCCTGGCCGTGGCGCTTCCGCTGCTCCGCAAGAACCAAGTCACCGAAGTGCTCTGGATTCTGTTTCTGGGCTATTCTTCTCTGATCTCGGTGCGGCATATCACGGCCTTCGCCATCGTGTGCGTACCGATCATCGCCGCGGAGTGGACCCTCCTGCTCGCCGAATGGAAACCCGCGCGCCCGCTCCAGGACGCATTTTCCGCCTCCGCCGATAAATTCGCGCACGTCAGTATCTGGCCGGCCGTCTTCGTGTGCGGGATCGCGCTAGCCGGCGGAATCGCCTGGCCCACCGACTTCGACCGCGAGGATTTCCCGGTCGCGATCGCGGCGGCCGCGCCCCAGCCGCTCCTCGACCAGACGCGGCTCTTCACCACGGACCAGTGGGCGAACTATTTGATCTTCAAGAATCCCAACCGGCGGGTGTTCCTCGACAGCCAGCACCAGATGTACGGCGAGAAGATTCTCACCGACGCGCTGGGCATGATGTCGGGACGTCCCGACTGGCGGGAGCTGCTGGATCACTACAGGATCGAAGTAGTGCTCTGTCCCCACGGCGTGGCGCTGGCCAGTTTACTGGAGCGTGAGGGCGGATGGCGCAAGGTTATGGCGGATGACCAAGCGACCCTCTTCGCGCGCAGCACGCTAGACGCCGATGCGGGTTCGAACGCATCTGCCGAATTTGCCCACCGCTGAATCGTTCGGCAGGTAGGGCGGACCCTCGTCCGCGCCGGACCCCTGCTCCCCGTGCCGACCGCCAGGCACCCAGACTACGACATTTTAATGTGACGAAGCGCAACGCGTGCGGGCTTAGGGACATCTGTTACAACGTCGGTAACTTTTCTGTCTAACAGAGGATCCGCATGAAGAAACTACTTCTCGCGACGCTGGCTTTCGCCGGCGCTCACTTGGCTCTTGGGCAAGCGACTGCTCCGGCCCCCGCCCCGGCTCCGTCCAACCAGATCACACCGCAGGTCTTGGGCGAGATGCTCCGCTCGGCCACTACCTTTAATGAACTGGTGCGGAATCTGAACCTGAGCAAGAGCCTGGGCCCGGATGTCCACGCCATCGGGCCGGACGGCTTGCCGCGACACTCGGTGGAGCGCACCGCCGAAACCATCGGCGCGGGCGCGGGAGTGGGCGCGGCCATCGGCGGCATGACCCACAGCCAGAACGGGGTGCTGATCGGCGCCCTGGTCGGCGGCGCGGGCGGGCTGATTCTCGACGAGATTCTGAAGCATCGCGAGGAAACTCATCCCCACCCCGTGGATGCTCCGGCGCCGGACGCGCACGCACTGCGCCAGTAAAACTTCGTAGCGCGAACGTGAACGGCCGCCGGCACGTCATCCGTGTTCCGAGCCTGTCGTATCATGGTCCCTGATGAACGTTCGCATTCCTACCTTAGACGGCAAATCTGAATTCTCCGCTTACCTCGCGATCCCCAGGCGTCCCACCGCCGGCGTGGTGGTGCTCCAGGAAATCTTCGGCGTCAACGCGAACATTCGCTCCGTGTGCGATTTCTTCGCCTCCCGCCAGCTGATCGCACTGGCGCCGGACCTGTTCTGGCGCGTGGAGCCCAACCTGGAACTCGCCGAGTCGGACATCGAGCGCGCCCTGGCCTTGCGCGGAAAGGTCGATGACGATCAAGCCAGCGACGATGCCGCCGCCGCCATGGCGTGGCTGAGCAAACATCCATCCTGTACCGGGCACGTCGGCGTGGCCGGATATTGCTGGGGCGGTTTGCTGGCGTATCTGACCGCCGTCCGCCACAAGCCCGAAGCCGCCGTCTCTTACTACGGCGTAGGCATCGAGCAGAAGCTCGGCCTGGCCAAGAATCTGGCGTGTCCCTTGCTGCTGCACTTCGCCGAACTCGACAAGTACGCTCCCCCGGCGGTGATCGCGCAAGTTCGCGAAGCCTACAAAGGCGATCCGCGCGTGACCATCTACCAATATCCAGGTTGCGATCACGCCTTCGCCCGCAAGAACGGCCACAACTTCCAGCCGTATCACGCCGACCAGGCCGACATGCGCACGCTTTCCTTCCTGGTAGCGAAACTGATCGGCCACCGCTAGACGGCGGCTTTCTACTGTTTCACCAAGGATTCGAAAATCGCGGATCCCCAGCAACTTCCGTATCCGTCAAGCTACGCAAAAACGCCAACAGGTCCTGGCGATGTTGCGCCGTCAGATGAAGCCCCGTCATCCGGCGGTCGAGATGCGGATTCTCATGCCCCCGCCCCGCCAACGGCCCGTCAGCGATGGTCCGGCCCCCAGCCGCATAGTGATCCACAACTTCTTCGAGCGTAGCGATGCTTCCGTCATGCATGTAAGGAGCGGTCAGTTCGACGTTGCGCAGCGTAGGCGTCTTGAACTTGCCCACATCGGCGGCCCGCTTGGTGTGATCGTAGATGCCCAAGTTCGGCGCGGGATACGAAAACGCTCCGGCCAAGTTGTACAGCCCGGTGTTGTGAAACTCGACCGGCGCGCGAGTGTTCCCGGCGTAATCGGTGGCATCGCTGAAATTGAATCCGCCGTGACAGCGGAAGCACCCCCCGATTTCCGCGGAGAAGAACACGACTTCGCCGCGCTTCGCCGCCTCGGAAATGGCGTTCGCATCCCCGCCATAGTGAAACCGGTCCCAAGGCGAGCGCGCCGAGACGATAGTGCGCTCGAAGGCCGCCAAGGCTTTGGCGACGTTGGCCAAGGTGAATGCGGGCTCCGGAAACGCCTCGCGAAATAGCCCTGCATAAATCGAATCGGCGCGCAGCGCAGCCAGAACCGCTTCTTCGCGCCCCTTGAGTCCCAACTCCACCGGATGCTCGGAGAGCATCGGCACCAGCGCCTGCTTCTCCAGCGAGCGCAGATTAGGATCGCTCCAGGTAAGCACCGAGTTGTAGGCAACGTTGACCAGGCTCATGGCGCTGCGCGAATGCGACTCGCCGGTCGCTCCGACCGCCGTGGCGCGGCCATCCGTGAACGCCAACTCCTGCCGGTGGCAGGAGGCGCAGGAAGCCTGCCCGTTGACCGACAGTCCCTTGTCATAAAAGAGCCGCCGGCCCAACCGCACCTTCGCGTCCGACATGGGATTGTCCGGCGGCACGCGGGGCGTGGGAAAGCCCGCAGGCAAGTCCCAGCGGTACATGGAGTGTGTCTCCATGGCCCACGAGACCGCAGCCAGGGCCCACAGCGCCGCGGCCGCCACGACGGCGAATCCAACCAGCCGAAGCCGCATGGGCTCAGGAAACCGGTTTCGCGGCACCGATCCGAATCCGCGTGGCGTTCGAAATGCGCCCGTTCAAATGACAGATCATGTCCGTTTCCCCAACACCGTAAAGCTGCGCGGGGATCTCGACGGTCACCTGATCCTGCCCCGGATTCTCGGTAGGCCCGAACGAGACCACCGGAACGCGAACGCCGCCAATGCGCATGTCGATCTCCGCGGCGGAACGCGCATGGCGGTAGCCGCTCGCGAAAATCCGCACGCGAGTAGTCGCGCCCGCCGCCACCGGAATCGCAATCGTGCGGCAATCGAATCCCTTGCACGACGAGATCTTGGTCGTCACAGTGCGGCCGTCCGCGAAGGTTTGCGTCGCCGAACCCATCGCCGGCCCACGGCAGCTATGTCCGGTCACGAAGCCCGGCGCGGTATCGGCGATGCTGATGTTGGTGCTGGTCGTGCTGCCGTCCTCGCGCCGCACAGTCATGCGCGCCGGGCCCACGGCGGATTGATCCGGAATCACAAAGTTGGTTTGCCCCCAGCCTTCCGAAGCCCAAAAAACCCCAGCGGGCCGGGTGACGCCCAAAGCGTCGGTGACCTGGACCGAGATCCCACCCAGCTTCAACGGAGGATGCGATCCCCCCGCCTCGGCATCGTGGTCCGCCATGACCGGACCATAGGCCAGCGCAAACGCGCCCCGCGCGATGTCCAGGCCACCTGCGCCGCTCACCACGAACAACTCCCGCTCCACGCTGCCCCGCATGTGCGCTTGGATGATTCGTCCGATGCCCGCGGGCGTACCCGGATCGGGTTTCCCGCAAGTCCATCCATTTTCAAGCGAAGTCGCGTCGTGCAGCGAGAAATCGCGGATCAGCTTGCCCGGTTCGAACGACGACACGGTCCACGAAATCGCATGCGCATCGAAGTAATTCAGGTAGTCCTCGACCAGCGCGCCGGCAGCGGCCGGATCGGCCGGAAAATTCGCACACTCCGGCGCGTTGTCCAGTTCCGGGTCCAAACCATTGGCCAAAACCGGCACGGTGCGCGCCGCAAGTGGGGCAGCGCCATGCGCTGCCGGCCGAAGCCGAGCCTCATAAACAAGGTTCGAATCATCGGGAGCCGCGCCCGCGGCCGCTTCCGTTACAATCACCACCTGCGAAGCTCCAGCGCCGCGAATCGCATGCACCACATCTTTTGCCGATTCAGGACCCGCCGAATCGGACAACGCGCCGAACATCACGTTCGGATAGCCCTTGAAATACGCCGCGCACCGCTTCCAGAAGTCCACTGCCTCGGGCGTAGCGGACGGCTCACCACGCCCGTCGAGAATCGCCAGCAGGTCCATCTCGTTGGCCCGCCGCACCACCCGCGCCAGGGCCGCAAAGTATCCCGGCCGAGTGCTTTCGCGCAGGTCCACCGGAATCCGCACCGCGTTCAAGTTGAAGCGAAGCCGGATCGCGCTCAGCGTAGTCGCCGAATGTGGACCGTAGTCGAGCCCCGCGCGATTATCGCGCGCCACGGTATCCAGGTGAAACGCCGCGATCTGCGTCCCGCGAATCACAAACGGGCGGCCCTCGGAATCGATGATCTGGTTTCCCGAAACGTGGAACGGACCCGCCGGCGCAAGCGTCGGCCGCGCGGCAGCAGGCGCAACAGTAGCCGCCCGCTCCGCAGGACTCCACTCCAGGAAGCAAAACACCGCGAACGCCAGCCCAAGGATTAATTTGCGGTTCATGACAGATCCTCCTACCTGAACAAACGCAGTCTTGAGTAGGAGACTTGTTCACGAACCGCCGCGTTTCAGTGTTTTGGTAAAACTTTGGTAAAAAGGTGGCGCCGGCTTCAGCCGGTGAAAGCCTTCCGCCGCGCCGCCCGGCTAGCGAACCATAATTTAAGCGCGATCAGAAACAGAATCTGCAAACCCGTCAGACCGTTGGCAAGCATCAACGGTCCCGACGTCCGCAGCACGCCGTAGAGGAACCACAGTCCCGTGCCCGAGCCGAACAGCGCGAGCATCATCCACGACAATCCTTCACCCGAGGTCTTCCAGGTCTCCACCACCTGGGGCGCGAAGGCCACCGTGGTGAGCACCGCGGCCCAGAACCCGACGGCGTCGGGATAGGCCCGCAGCCAATTCAGGACATGAGTGAGGGCGTCCATACCCCATGATCGCAGGAATGTGAATCGCGGAAACGCGCAGGTAGTCAGGCATTCTTGTGTGGGTGCGTACCTGCACGAAAGATCGCGCCGATAACCGCGTAGAAAAAACCGTTGCCGAGTGCACAGATCCCAACCAAGAGCATTACACCGGCGATAGAGATTCCGGGCGCGTCGGCTGCCATCAGAATGCCAGTGGGCCACACTATGAGGAACAGAAAAGACCACGGACCCCTCGGGAGCGCAAGCAATAGCAGGTAACAGGATATCGCGACGACTGCTCCCATCAGAAAACATTTCAGGCAGAACCTCAACATTTACGCTGCCCTTTCCAAGGTCGCCTCTCTGGATTCACGCCGCCTTCAAAATATCGCCCACGCTCCACACATGATTCGCAATTCCGGCTTCCATCGCAGGCGTGACGCGAAGCGACTTGTGGACGCGCCCGAAGTTATACCAGCAGAACAGGACTATCCGACTACCAACGCGCACGCAATCATCTGCGGCGCGAACGCCGGGGACCGCCGTCAATTATGCACAGTCAGAAAGAGCGTCTGCGGCACCGCGGTCCCGTTTTGCGTCACATTGATCTGATAATCGCCGTTCGCCAGACCGGGCGGGACAGTGATGTAGAACTCGTAAAGGCCGACGAACCCTCCCGCCAAGCCGGCGTACGCGAGTGTTGCGTTCACCGATCCGAAAGAGAGTGTGACTGGGTTGACCAGAGCGTTACCCGCACCCACGATCACACCCGGCAGGATCGCCGGACTCACGTCGCCGAATCCGATGCCGTACGCGATAATCCCGTCGCCCGGTTTCGCCGGCCGGCTGTTGACTCCGAACGCCGCGCCGACAGCGGTATTCAACACGTAAGCACCGTCGGATTGGAAGGTGGCCACCATGTATTGCGTTCCATTGGCGGTGTAGTTCGAGGGCGCAAGGAAGCCTGGGGCGAGTGCACGGCGCGCGAACATGAAAGGAGAACTAGTAGCCTTGCAGTTCGTGACCGTGATCGCGACATTCCCTGTAGCCGTGTCCTGGGGCGCCTGCACGTTGAGTTGCGTTAGCGAGAGATACCAGACGTAGGCCGGCTTCCCGTTGATGCTCACGCTGATCCCGTCGAGCGAAGTGGGAGCGTTCGATCCAGTGAAGTCGCCCGCCGTCCACTGGCCGGGATTGGTGGCGTTAGCGAGGCGCGGGTCGGCGGAATCCGCGAGGTTCGTGCCCTTGATCTCCAGCCACGTGCCCGAAGCGAAATACGAGTATCCGCCGTAACCGCTGGCCGAGTCGATCGAGGTGATCACAGGCGCCGTCGTATTGGTGCAGAAATAGGGGAGCTGCAGGCGGCCGATCTTGCCCCCCGGCGACGCCTCTTCGGTAAACCACAAAGCCTTGTCCGGCCCCACGATGATGTCCCAGGGCGCACTGGAGGCGGTGGGAACCGTGTACTCCGTGAACGTTCCGCCGGTGGTGAGCCGCCCTACCTTGTTTCCATAGACCTCGGTAAACCACAGCGCCCCATCCGGCCCGGCGGTGATGCCGACCGGATTGCCGCCGCCGTTGGGAATGGGATATTCGGTGATCGCCCCGGCCGTGGTAACGCGCCCGATCTTGCCGGATATCTCGGCAAACCAGAGCGCTCCGTCGGGTCCCGCGGTGATGTAGGTTGGCTCATTGCTGGAGGTGGGTACAGTGAATTCGGTGATCGCACCCTTCGTGGTGATGCGTCCGATTTTGTTGGTTTGCTGTTCGGCGAACCACAGCGCGCCATCCGGTCCCGCCACGATGCCGTAAGGGCGGCTGCTGATGGCGACGTTAAAGCTGGAGGGAATCGGATACTCGGTAATGCTCCCGCTGGTAGTGATCCGGCCGATATTGCTCGACTGGATCTCGGTGAACCACAGCGCTCCGTCGGGTCCCACCGTGATGCCTTGGGGACCGGCGCCGATCGTCGGCAGCGTGTACTCGGTGATGACTCCCGCGGTAGTGATGCGCCCGATGGTCCATTTGTTGAGTTCCGTGAACCACAGCGCCCCATCCGGCCCGGCCACGATGCCCTGAGGATCGCTATTGCTCTTGGCCAACGGATATTCCGTAAACGAGCCCGTGGTAGTGATCCGTCCGATCTTGTTGCCGGCGCCCTCAGTAAACCACAGCGCCCCATCCGGCCCCGCCGCCAAGCGCTGCGGACTGCTATTGGCCGTGGGCACCGCGTACTCGGTGAAGACAGGCGCCTGTGCCCGCACAGTGGTAAAACTCGATGCCAGGGCCGCCGCGCAAAGCAGACTCCCAGCGCAAGCCCTTTTCTTCTGGGCCTGGTCCGATTTGTCCAATGGGCCTCCTTATTGCTACCGATTGCTACCGCGCCAACGCGGCTACCGCAGCAACGCCGCGATCCGGTCAGCGTCGTTAGGAACCACCACCGGCCGGTTGCCGAACGTAGCCGCAATCTTAACGCCGCCCGGAGCCTCCAGCTCTCCAGTGTGATAGCGATAAATATAATCCGGGTCCTTGAGCACGTTCCCGGTCAGCACCGCGACCACGTCCGCGCCCCTGTCGATGATCCCCCGTGCCGTGAGCTTGCGAATTCCGGCCAAGGTCGAAGCCGAAGCCGGTTCGCACCCGATGCCGCACTTTCCGATCACTGCTTTTGCGTCGGCAATCTCTTGCTCGGTAACTTTTTCGACCAAGCCGCCCGAGGTCCGCACTTCATAGAGCGCCTTGGGCCACGACACCGGATCGCCGATCCGGATCGCGGTAGCCAGCGTCTCCGGAGCGCAAACCGCCTCAAACGCCCCCGTGCCGCCCCGAGCCCAATAGTGCTCGAAGGGCGCCGATCCCTCGGCCTGAATCACGGCCAGCCGCGGCAGCTTGTCGATCAACCCCAGCTCCTTGGCCTCGCGCAGCCCCTTGCCGAACGCGGAAGTGTTGCCCAGGTTGCCGCCCGGCAGCACCACCCAATCCGGCACGCGCCAATCGCGTTGATCCAGCATCTCGAACATGATACTCTTCTGCCCTTCGATGCGGAACGGATTCACCGAATTGAGAAGATAAATTCCAAGCCGTTCCGCGAGCACCCGCACCAGCGCCAGGATCTGATCGAAGTTCGCTTCCACCTGCAACGTCCGCGCGCCGTATTCGAGCGATTGCGCTAGCTTGCCGAACGAAATCTTCCCATGCGGTAAAAAAATCAGCGCCTCCATTCCTCCAGCCGCCGCGTAAGCCGCCATCGACGCCGAAGTGTTCCCCGTCGAGACGCACGCCACGCGCGTCATCCCCAGCCGCCGAGCCTGCGCCGCCCCCGCGGTCATTCCGTTGTCTTTGAACGATCCGGTCGGATTGAAGCCCTGATGCTTGAACGCGATTCGATCCAGCCCGCCATAAGAAGCCGCGAGCGGAGCGCCGCTTGTTTTTGAAAAATCGAGCAGCGGCGTATTGCCCTCCCGCAAAGTGACCACATGCCGAGTGTCCTCAAGAAACGGCAGCAGCTCGCGATAGCGCCACACGCCGCTCTGATCGAGCGGAGCATTGCTAGTCCGCCGCTCCCGAAACAGACGCTTGAGCCGCACCGGGTCGGCGTCGGCGTGGGTATAGGTGGCCTCCAGCAGGCTTCCACACCGGGTGCAGTTGTAAAGCACCTCGGTAATCCCATACCGCGCGCGGCAGCCCGGATCGAAACACACCAATTCCGCCACCGCGGATTGCGTCGCAGAAGCCATATTCTTAACTGTAAATCATGCCGCCCGAAAAACATGCAACCGAGTCGCGACCGTGAGGGAGCGGTACTGAAGAAGACCATGCTCGCTGCGCATCTCGAATCCGGCAGCGCGAAAATCCGGGGCCGCGATCGCATTCTACAGCGGGCGTGACACGGACAAGTACAAGTGGCAAGCCGGTTTGAGAGAATTGACGGTGGTGACCTGAATGAACCCGCCAACACAATCAATCCTGGATCTAAGCCCTTCCGAGAAGCTTCAGCTCGTCGAAGATCTGTGGGATGAACTCGCTGCCACGCCCGAAGCCGTCCCGGTCCACGACTGGCAAAAGCAAGAACTGGCGCGCAGAAAAGCGAATCTTCTGAAAAACCCCGCTTCAGGATCGCCCTGGGAAGAGGTGAAGCAGAGGGTTCGCGGCCGCTATGGCCGTTGAACTGGTCATCGCGCCAGAGGCCGAACTGGACATCGCGGAGGCTTACACCTGGTACGAGGCTTGCAGGGTGGGCCTGGGGGAGGACTTCTTGACTTCGGTCGATGCATGTTTTGCAAACATCCGCCGTCAACCCGAAGGCTGCCCGCTCATTCACGAACAGTATCGCCGCTCCCTAATACGCCGCTTTCCCTACGCGATCTTCTATGAACGGGCGGAGACAACCGTCACCGTCTACTCCGTGTTTCACACCTCGCGTGACCCGGAGAAGTGGCGCCAGCGCCTTCCCTGAGCCCATCGGGCGTCTTATCTCTCGAACCGTCCAGCTTCGTCTTGGCATTGATCTCTTCTGAGCAACCATCCAGGCAGACCGAGTTCCTTTGATAGTTCTCGCCAGTTGATTCGAGGCTCTGGTATAGCGTGTCATGCGAAACCCCCAGAGATGCAAGGTCCTTCTTTAGCCCTATCTTGTTAGCCGCCGGGAGTGTATAGCGGACAGGGCGAACCTCGCTTCGAAACAGGAATTCGATCATGGCGGCTCCGTCGCGCGACGGACGTACAGTGGCATCGCCCTCATCTGCGCTGCCATTCTACGGAATTCGCACCGTGGGATAAACGTCTACCCCCGTAGGGTGATTCCCCACCCGACCTAAGTCCTTGGCCCTACCCCACCACCATCGCAATCTTGCGCCGCCAGTGCTACATTAAGGACACGCGCGCGAGGAGGCCGTGATATGGTCCCCGTTCTCTCACTACTTGCCGCATCGGTTCTAGCGTTCCAAGCCGGCGTGCCCTCCGGGACGCCCACCGCGCAGGGGTTGCGCGCGGCCGATACCGCGCCGCCCGCCGTGGCCCAGCCCAAGCCCGACCTCAGTCCGGAAACCCGCGGCGATATCATGATGGCCCGCAAGATGTACCGCGAGGCGGTCGAGTTCTACAAACAAGGCGCCGACAAGAACGCCGTGCTGGCCAACAAAACCGGCATCGCCTACCATCAGCAGCTCGACCTGCCCGACGCCAAGAAATGGTATGAGCGTTCCATCAAGCTCAACCCCAAATACGCCGAAGCCATCAACAATCTGGGGACCGTCTACTACGCCCAGAAATCCTACCGCCGTGCGATTTCGCAATATCGCCGCGCGCTTCTGATCACACCCAATTCCGCGTCCTTCCTGAGCAACCTGGGCACCGCCTACTTCGCCCGCAAACAATACGACGAAGCCTTCCAGTTCTACGATCAGGCCCTGGCTCTCGATCCGGAAGTCTTCGAGCACCGCGGCACCCAAGGCACCATCCTGCAGGAGCGCACCGTCGAGGAAAAAGCCCGCTTCCACTACGCGCTGGCGAAGTCCTACGCCAAGGCCGGAGCCACCGAGCGCGCCCTCCAGTACATCCGCATGTCGGTCGAAGAAGGCTTCAAGGACAAGGAAAAGTTCCTAAAGGACCCCGAGTTCGCCGCCCTGCAGGAAAATGAAGAGTTCAAAAAAATAATGACCGCCGAGCAAAAAGTCCTGTAGTCGTTGTACCGCGAGACTGTTGCACCACCAGACTGTGGGGCAGGATGGCATCCTGCGGCCGATTGGCAATCGGCCCGTACAAGTGGCACAGCCCTCCGTCCGTTCACAGGATTTCCGGCCACGAGCAAGCCCGCGAGGAGAGCCCCGCGGCCGTAGCGATCTGCAACTTCTCGGCCGAGCTGAGCAAGTCGGAAACCGCGTTGTTGGAATTCGCCGGGTCCAGCAGCCGCGCCTCCGGAAAGTCCGTCGCCAGGAAGCGCAGCAAGCGCAAGAAGGAATTTGAGAGGCCGTAACCCGGCATCGCGAGCCGCCCCTTTCGCTCCGAAGGGCGCCTTGTGCCCCGGATCGCCGCCAGTTCCAGCAGAAACCCCGGCCATCGGAGCTTGCGCCGCCTCTGCCAGATCTTGAGCGCCAGCACTTCGTTCACCACCCCGCTCGCCCGCACATGTCGGATCTGTTCCGCGATATCCGTCTGCAGCCAGGTGTTCAGCCGCGGTTGCCACAGCGAATGCGACGTCGATCCCGTCCGCCGCCGGCCCGGCACCAGGTCCACGGCCGTATCTTCCCAACGAATCCGCACCGAGACGTTGCGCGTTTCGGAAGTCGAATAGCAGAAGTGCTCGGCCAGCGAGGCCTGAATCTCTCTCAGCGGCACGGGCGTTTCCGGAGACAAACTCAGGAACAGGTCCATATCGCTGTCCCGCAGCGCCGTCGATTTCGGATGCGATCCGGAAAGCTTCACCGCCTCCAGATACGCTCTAAAGCGCCACCCGCGCAGCGCTTTTTCAATCTGCCCCCGCACCCGCTCGGGCCGCGCGTCCTCCGGCGAGGCGCGATGACGCTGGATCACCGCCAGCACGTACAGATCTTCCGGAGTCGGGTCCCGAGTCACTTCAAACACCGCCCGTATTCCGCCAAGTCGATGGCCGGCGCCGCTCCCATTTGCTGCAGCCGTTGGATCAACCGCAGCATGAAATAGATCAGCGCCTCTTCGGGCTCGCTGAATTCGACCCTGCTGGCGCCCGTCGCCTCGCCCGCGGCCGGCACCTCAAAGGCCATCTGGGCCAGCGAGCACCCCAAATCCAGCCGTCCCTCCGCACTCAACCGATTCAGGTAAAACGTAGTCCGGCTCCTGAATTTGTCCCGCCAAACCGACTCCCGGCTGAGCACCCCGGCCAGGATCGGCTGCGGCGTCTTGGGCGGATACGCCGAGCCCGTCGAAAGCAGCGGCACCGAGGTGCGCCGCAGCCTCCGCACCGACGCGGCCTTGCGCGCCGCGTCTTTGATCGTTTTTGAGTCCAGCGTTTGCTTCACCTCGAGCACGGCGTACACGCTCTCGGTCGGAATCGAGGGCTGCGCCTCGTTGTGGAATAACAGCGGCGAATAGAAGCGATCGTAAATGGCAATATCGATCTGCCGGCTGCGCCACCCATCCGCGTCGATCACAAACGCGCTGGTGGCGCAATAGCGCTGCGGCAGATAGTGGTTAAACAAATCGATCCAGCGCTGCTCGCTAACCGCCCCGGTCGCGCAGGCGTGAGCCACCACGTCGCTGCAAGCCAGCTCCGCCCGCATCCGCCGCTGGACGCGAAAAAATACTTTCCGCAAATTGACTCGATCGGTCTCTGTTAAAGTGCTCATTTCCAACCCCAACCTACACCACCAAGTTCGGGGTCACCCCTGCCCGCCCAGATAAATGATTGATGCATAAGAAGAAAACAATCCCGCAAAGCCTGTGATTATCGTTACTAATATGGTTGGTGGGCGGCCAATCCTAGCCGCAGCCGCCTTTTGAGGAGGCTTGGTCGCCTAAACCGTGCGCGCCATTCCATTGCGGTGATGCTGCTTATGTACTACTAGACCCTGGTTTCTTTGTAGCGCGCGAAGATTTCATGCGGCCAAAGTTGTAAGCTGCTGAGCGGTGGTGCGTTGCGCCGAGAGCAAGGCGTTCAGAATGAGCCTGCCGTGGTCGGTGA
>Ga0209517_10000434_pt1 | contig 71335 bp, 66 predicted proteins | sample PeaSoiMetSII2010_FD_187695 | JGI IMG/M metagenome (GOLD analysis project Ga0209517, IMG submission 187695) | Peat soil microbial communities from Weissenstadt, Germany - SII-2010 (SPAdes) (version 2) | ecosystem: Environmental > Terrestrial > Soil > Wetlands > Peat | place: Germany... | reverse complement strand
GACGGTCGAGATTTATGATCCCGATCCGGTTGCCGTGGCGTCCTAGGGCTCGTCCCTCAGCCACTCTGCATGAAATTCCCATTTGCTCAAAACTGAGCAAACTTGGGATCAAATACTACAACCGACAAATTGGTCTGTCAAGCGGATTTTCAACCGCCCAAAGGGGGTAAGCCGCGGAGAATTCATTGTTTCGCCTTTGAGCGGCAAGACTTCAGCAGCCGCTCCCGCGTCACGCCGGCTTCGGGCGGAGCCGAGCTTCGATCGTTTCCAGCAATGCGGCGCCGGCTTCACCGGCATCGCGGGTGGAAAACTCGCTGCCCAGTTCGATCACTGGAAGTCTGGCACACGCATCCTGGAAGGATTGGGGCGAGGCCGCGGACGCGGTCCTGTCGGGGCCTACCAGCAGGAGATCAAAAGGCGTGACGCGCATCAAGAGAAGAGCGTCGCTTACGCGGCAAGTGCTCTGGGCGTCGTATCCGGCACGGCGCAGCAGTTCGCGCAAATAGGCGAGCACGTCGACATTGGAGTCCAGGCACAGAACCCTGTGGCCAGTGAGGACAGGGGCCTCGGCAGACTCCGGGGCGGTAGAAGGCGGCGACCGCCTTCTCCTCCGATTCGTGGGCATCGAACACCGTCGTCAGGCGCGTCATCTCCAGAACTTTGCGCACCTGTTCTGGCACGTCGCAGAGTTTCAGGTCTCCGCGGGCCTGGCGGGTGCTGGCGAGGACGCGGACCATGGCGCCGAGGCCGCTGCTGTCAATGAATCCGACCTGGCCCAGATTGAGGACGATGGAGCTGCGGGTATGCAGCAACCAGGCAACATGCGCCAGCAGGGATTCGCTGGCCTTACCGGCAACAATCCTTCCGTTGCAGCGCACTATGGTGACGCGTCCAACCTCGCGAGTGTCGAGCGACAGGGGCAATGGGCCTCCGATGGGGCTGGGATCAAGCCTGCGAAATCGCTACATTATATGCCTGAGGGGCGAGGTCTGGGGCCAAGGTCCGGATTTCGAAATCAAGGCACGACCCACATAAAGAGATATTTGTATTGTGATTGGGAGCCAACCTCGGTACATTATTTCAATGGTCGTGCCTCATCCCAACCTCAGCGACGAGGTGAATCGGAATATCATCCAGTCCGAAATTGAGGGAGGCGTATTCCTTGAAGGTCTGCCGCGGGACACCGTGCTGCAGATTCGGACTCAGCACCACTTCTACACGGCACTACTTCTGGGCGAGGGTTCGGCGTTGATCTCAGGACATCCGCAATACTGTCCCGAACCAGTTCAGGTGACGATCATGGGCTCGACTTGGGGCGGTTCCATGCTCAAGATGCGCTTCATCGGTCGCGGTATGCACCTGGAGTTTCATCATCCGGCATACAGCACGCCGATTGTCACGTCTCCTATTCAGGAAATCCACGAGCCGGTTGGGTCGGTTAGGGACGATGCGAGGGTCGCAAGCTGACGCAGGCGTTGCCCGCGCTGTCGCTTCTGCACAACCAGCAAACGGAAGTCGGTAGAAACCGAAGACGAGCGCTCCGCACACACTTCAGCGGCTGTATTGATTCCGCTTCTTGTCTTCGTGCCGCTCGATCCCGAGGCGGATCAGGCGATCAATCAACTCGGGATACGATACGCCCGATGCCGCCCACATCTTCGGATACATGCTGATCGCGGTGAAACCTGGCATGGTGTTGATCTCGTTGACGAAGATCTTGCGCGATTTGGGCTCCATGAGAAAATCTACTCGCGCCAGGCCCGTGCAATCGACCGCTTGAAACGCCGCGATCGCGAGCCTCTGCACCGTTTTCATTTCCGCTTTCGTGAGCTTCGCGGGGATCACCGCTTCGGAGCCTTCGACCAGATACTTTGCGTCGTAGTCATAGAATTCTTTACAGGGAACGATTTCTCCCGCAACCGACGCTGTGGGATCGTCGTTGCCGAGCACCGCGCACTCGATCTCACGCGCCTTATTCTTTTTTCCGCCTACGCCTTCCTCAATCACGATCTTGCGATCGAACTTTGCGGCTTCCGCGATGGCCGGACCGAGTTCCTTGCGATCGTGCGCTTTTGAGATTCCCACCGACGACCCCAGGTTCGCCGGCTTCACAAACACGGGGTACCTCAGCTTGCTCTCGACCAGCTTCTGCACTTTTTTCGGCACCTCTTTCGACTCGGGCCCGAATTGGCTGCGCAACACCGTCACGTGCTTCACGATAGGCAATCCGGCCGCGCGGAACAAAGACTTCATGATGTCTTTATCCATGCCCGCGGAAGAGCCGAGCACACCGGCGCCGACGTACGCAATGTCGGCCAGTTCGAGCAAACCCTGAATCGTGCCATCTTCTCCGAAGGTTCCGTGCAGCACGGGGAAGATGATATCGACGTTAATGGCGCGGTCGGAGGCACGACGCAGCGTCGCAGCATCGGTCTTGGCGTCGGTCTGGAACGGCGCGATCCCAGCTTCGCGCCGCGCCGGTTCCGGAGGAAACACCACCGACTCGCCGGTGGCCAGCACAGCCGCGCCGGGCGTCGCTTCAGGATCGCCTGCCCGCAAGTGCTTCTCCGGCGTGGGGAGGACACCGGTCAGCTTTTCGCCCCGCAACAGTTTCTCGGCATGTTCTGCGGTGAGCCAGCGGCCGTCTTTCGTAATGCCGATGGGAACCACTTCGTATTTCGTCTTATCGATTGCATTCAGAACTGACGCCGCCGACAGCAAAGACACTTCATGCTCGCCGCTGCGTCCGCCAAAAAGGATGCCAACCCGAAGCTTTGCCATATCATTTCGTTCCCAGGCAGCTAGTCCTTCACCAGCCAGTCCATCGCCTCTTCCCGCGTCTTGAAGGTCACAATCTGGCGCCGGGAAAAATTCTGGAAGTTTTCCATGAACGCGTGTGGGATGCTCTCCGTGCCGACCCACGCAGTCTTCTTCACAAATGGCCGGTCGAGCGTCAGCACTTCTTTAAGCTTGGTCGCAACCGTGTGATCCACTGTGGCGCCGGTGTAGTCGGCGAGAGTGACCAGCGACTCGCGCGCGTGCTTCGCCACCGTGATCCGCACATGCTCAAGCAGAAGTTGCATCTCATGCGCATTGGCGTGCGAAAAGTCCAGCAGCAGAATCTGCTTGCCCTGATGCTTGATGAACTGGATACGATCATCCATTTCGGACTCCGAACGGTCTTCCCTGTGTTCCTCGGTGTCCCCTGTACTGAAAAAAGCCTTAACCACAGGGGACACAGAGGAGCACAGAGGAAATCTACCCTAACAGCGACTCCACGACACTGTAAGCCTCACTCAGCGCCGCGTCCAGCGCGGCTGCGTCTTTTCCGCCCGCCTCGGCCAAATCCGGACGCCCGCCGCCTTTGCCGCCGACTTTCTGCGCCACTGGGCCAATAATCTTTCCCGCCTGAATGCGGCTGGTGAGGTCTTTGGTTACGCCGACGATCAGCGAGACGTTGCCATTCGAAGCCGAGCCCAGCACAACTACGGCGGAGCCGAGCTTGTCGCGAAGCTGATCGACCAACGCGCGCATCTGCGCGCGCTCCAGATTGTCCACCCGGTGGGTCAGAACTTTGACGCCGCGAACTTCTTTGACTTTGTCGCTGATGTTGGCCGTGCTCGACGATGCCGACTTCATCCGCGCCTGATCGAGTTCGCGTGCCAGACGCTTGATTTCGGCGTCTTTCTTTTCGAGTTCCTGTTTCAACGCCTCGGCCGGAGAAGCCGTTTCCGAATGCGTGGTCAGCGCGGCAACCACGCCTTCCAGTTCATGATCTTTGCGGAAGTGGCGCAGCGAGCCTTCGCCAGTTACGGCCTCGATGCGCCGCACGCCCGACGACACGCTTCCCTCTTTCAAAATCTTGATCAGGCCGATCTCGCCCGTCGCGCCGGTGTGCGTGCCGCCACACAGTTCAGTCGAAAAATCTCCGATCCTGATCACGCGCACCTTGTCGCCGTATTTCTCGCCGAACAGCGCCATCGCGTGATACTCGTTGACGGCCACGTCGATCGGAACGTTCTCGACGATCTCGACTCGTTCGTTGCGCAGAACTTCTTTGTTGATGATGTCTTCGATGTCCTGCAGCTCTTCGTCTTCGACGCCGGTGAAGTGCGAGAAATCGAAGCGCAGATGATTAGGAGCGACCAGCGATCCCGCCTGCTTCACATGCTTGCCCAAAACTTCTCGCAGTCCCGCGTGGAGCAGATGCGTGGCCGTGTGATTGCGCATGGTGGCCTGGCGAGAATCCTCGTCGACGACCGCGTCGACGTAGCTACCAGGAATTAACAATCCTTTTGCGACCACCCTGTGCGCCCGTACTCCCTGGACCGGGAAATAGCAGCTCTTCACCTCGGCAATGGTGGTTTGGTGGTCGCTCCCTAGCAACCACCCGGTGTCTCCTACCTGCCCACCTGATTCCGCATAGAACGAGGTTCTATCGAGAATGATATCGGCCTCTTCCCCCGCCTTGATTCCCTGAGTGCTGCGCCCGTCCTGAATTACGAAGAGAATCTTGCAGCCGACGGAGCGCAGTGTGCTGTAACCCTCGAACTCCGTTCGTGGAACATTGACGTATACGGGACTGGCCGTCTGCCTGGTCGCGCCTCTCCACGAGGCGCGCGCTCGCTCGCGCTGCGCCAACATGGCATCTGCGAAGCCGTCGTTATCCACAAGGACGCCCATATCACGAGCAGCATCCTCTATGAAGTCGAGTGGCAACCCAAAGGTGTCATAGAGCTTGAATGCATCCTCTCCGGCGATGATGGGACCTGCCATTTTCTTCTTGACCCAGGCGACGTCGCTGTCAACTATGTTTCTGCCGAGAAGTTCATTTAAGGAAGAAGCTATCTCCGAGTCGCTCGTGGCTATAAGAAGTCTCCTCGCCGCATTCAGAGCCTTCGTACGTTTCTCGATTTCTACCCACGGTAAGTCAGCTAGATCTTCTATAAGGTTTTCGAAGAGGATTCGTGCGAGCACTTCGGGGCTTGGCCGCCCTGCGTTTTTCCCATACTCTTCAAGTTTGCTCAGTCCCACATCAATCGTGTGGGCAAATCGCGTCTCCTCCGCTTGTACGGCCTTCGACACTCGGTCTACTGATTCCTTCAACTCCGGGTACGCGTCTTGCATCAGATCGCGGACCGCAAAGACCATCTCGTGCAAAAACGGCTTTGTCTGACCGAGCAATCGTCCGTGCGTGATCGCACGGCGGATGATCTTGCGCAGTACGTATCCGCGCCCTTCGTTCGAAGGAATCACGCCATCGGAGATAAGAAACGTCGCTGCACGCGAGTGGTCGGCAATAACGCGCAAGGAAGCAGCCGACTTCGTATGAGCTTCTTTGTCGAGTTCCTTCTTGAGAGGAGTCCCCGTCAACTCCGCCGCCCGCTTGATCAGCGGCGTGAACAGGTCCGTCTCGTAATTCGAAATTACTCCCTGCAGCACCGCCGCTATCCGTTCAAGCCCCGCTCCCGTATCAATCGACGGTTTGGGCAAGGCGTTTAGCTTGCCGCTGGCGTCGCGGTCGAACTGCATGAACACGAGGTTCCAGAGTTCGACGTAGCGTCCGCAATCGCAGCCGAACTTGCAGTCTGTATGGCCCAGATCGCTGGCGGCCACACCCATGTCGTAATGAATCTCGCTGCAGGGGCCGCAGGGGCCGGTGTCTCCCATCTGCCAGAAATTGTCTTTTGCTCCGAACTCGTAGATGCGATCTTTGGGCACTCCTTGACCTAGCCAGAGGTCGTATGCTTCGGCATCGCGCGGGACTCCGTTTTCGCCTTTAAAGATCGTTACGTAGAGCTTCGCTTTGTCGATCTTGAACCACTCCGGCGAGGTGATCAGCTCCCACGCGTAGGCTATGGCGTCTTTTTTGAAGTAGTCGCCAAAGGAGAAATTTCCCAGCATCTCGAAAAACGTGTGATGACGATTGGTGAAGCCTACGTTTTCAAGATCGTTGTGCTTGCCGCCGGCGCGCACGCATTTCTGCGAGGTTGTGGCCCGCGCGTAGTCGCGCTTTTCGAGGCCGAGGAAAACGTCCTTGAACTGGTTCATGCCGGCGTTGGTAAAGAGCAGCGTCGGGTCGTTGGCGGGGACGAGCGACGAGGAGTGCACCTCGCGGTGTTGCTTCTGAATGAAGAAGTCCAGGAACTTGCGGCGAATTTCGGAGCCTGTGAGCATGGAAACCTAATTCTAAATGAAAGGCAAACCTTCACCACAGGGGGCACAGGGGAACACAGGGGTTCAATACGAAGTCAGCCGGCGAGCGGAAAGCAAAGAATTGGCGACGTCGAAGACTTGCAGCGCAAACAGCTCGCAGCCGATACTTCGACGCCGTCCGGAGAAAGCAGATTTACTTCACCGTATCTGCGGTTTTCTCGGCGCCCTTTTTCACGCCGTGGCCGACCGCCTTGGTGCCTTTTTTCACGCCTTTCCCGGTATCCTTAGCAGCGGTCTCAGTAACCTTGCCAGTTTTTTCGGCGCCCTTTTCCGTGGCTTTTCCGGTGTCCTTGGCGGCGGTACCGGTGGCTTTCCCGGCATCCTTGGCAGCGGTCTTGGTGGCGTGCCCCGTTTTCTTTGCCGCTGTGTCGGTTGCTTTGCCAGTATCGTCGGCTGCCTTTTTCACGTCGGTCCCGGCTTGGCCATAGGAGAACGCGGTCAAAGCCAACAGCGCTGCTGCGATCATTAAAGCGAACTTCAAAAAGAATTTTGTTTTCATAGCTCCTCCAGAAAATGTAAGGGGCCCTCGTTGCAGAGTTGTATCAGAGTATGAGGGATGGCGCAACCAAGGCAAAAAGAACTGTAGATGCTCCAAGGCAAAAAGAACCAGCTTTCAAAGTTGTCAGGCAAACCGGTCAAAGCTGTGCAATCCGAACCGTGGCAATCCTTGAAACTCTGAAACCTTGAAACTCTGAAACCTTACTTACCCTTCGGAAGTCTCGTTCTCGAGTTCGGTGAGAGTTTCTTCGTCCACGTCCCATTTTTTCAGGATCGTGAAGATGGTTTTTGATCCGAATCCGGCGCGCATCAGCTGGCGGAAGATGCGGGCTGTTTGTTTTTGATCTTTGTCTTTGGGTTTCTGCAGGCGTTTGCGTCGGAGATAGTCGCGCGCGAGATTTTCTTCTTTCACGTCGTCATAAACGGAAGCAACTGCTTTTTCGATGACGTCGCCGTGCACTCCCTTCGCCTTCAGGTCGTTGACGACGCGCATGCGGCCGAATTTCTCGTTGTCGCGGCGGTACGACGAAAAAGCCGCGGCGTACTTGGCGTCGTTGAGATAGCCCTGGTCTTTCAGGCGCACGACAATCAGTTCCACCAGCGTCTTGCCGAATTCCGTATCGGCTTCCACGCGGTTCCGCAGCAGGCGCTTCAGTTCCGCGACCGAGCGCATGCGGCGCGCCAGAGCACCTACAGCGTATTCGTAAAGCTCCGTTTCGGTGAAGAGTTTTCTGGGACGGCCAAACGCCATGTCTACACGATAGCGCGAGGCGGGGCATGATGGTTAGCACTCACGGGCTTGGCTTGACGGGGGGCAAATTCTTTCAGGTCCTGCAGCCATCTTATTTTGGCGGCGGCGCGGAACTTGGGACGGAACTAGGCACGGAACTAGGAAAGACGGGTGCGCTGGTCGCGGGCGGAACGCTTGCCGCCGGCGGTCTCGCCCCGATGGGCGCGACCAGCGCTGCTTTTGCCGAGTCGGGCAGTTTGTCGGCATTGGCCAGCAGGAGCGCCAATTGCCAAATCTGAGTTTCAGAAAGCGACTTGCCGAAGCCGGGCATTCCGGTCATGCGAAGGCCGTTAAAGATCTTCCAGTAGCTTTCGCCCGGCTCATCGTCGGTCACGCCTTTTCCCTCGAAGAGCAGCGGCGGCCGCGGATACATTCCCTTTGCAATTGCCGTCCTCGGCGCCAGCGGCAAGCCGTGGCAGACGGAGCAATGCTGCTTGTAAAGCTCGGCGCCGGCCAGGTAGTTGGACTCTGTCGCCTGGACCGGGACAATCTTCGGCATGTCTTTCGCGATGCGCGCATTCAAAGTCTTGTGCGCGAAGAAATTTTCGAAGGGCACGTCGGAATCGGTGGTGGCAACGGGAGCACTGCCGCTGGTGAAATACAGATAAAGCCCGGCGGGCACGAGGATGAGACCGAGCAGCAATCCGGCGATGAATTTCACGGTTAGTCCTGTTTTTACTAAGTTTTTACAAATTTTAACTTTACCATCTGCATCCAAATTATCTTGATCGGCATACAATTTCGGATACCCCGGCGGCGAGATCGCCAGGTCCTCCGGGACGGGAACAACCATGCGAATCGTTAGCGCGGCGAGCGCGTTTCCGCAGCACTACTACTCCCAGGAGATGTTGCTGGCGGCGCTGCAGGAATACTGGGGCGATCGGATCGAAAGCCCGCACGTGCTGCGGCGTTTGCATCGTCATGTGGGCGTCGACGGGCGATTCCTGTCTCTTCCCAAAGAGGAGTATCTGAAGATGAAAACTTGGGGCGAGGCCAACCAGCACTGGATTCGCACGGCCAAGGAGTTGGGTGAGAAGGCGGTTACAGGTGCGCTGGCGGACGCGGGCTTGCACGGCCGCAATCTGGGCGCGTTCTTTTTTGTTTCGGTGACCGGCATTAGCAGCCCATCGATTGACGCACTGCTGATCAACCGGATGGAATTGTGCAGAAACATTCGGCGCGTTCCGATTTTCGGGTTGGGCTGTGTGGCGGGCGCAGCGGGCATTTCGCGTGCGGCTGACTATGTGCGCGCTTATCCGGACCAAGTCGCGGTGGTGCTGTCGGTCGAACTTTGCTCGCTCACGCTGCAGCGCGAGGATATCTCGATGGCCAACCTGATTTCGTCGGGGCTGTTTGGCGACGGCGCGGCGGCGGTGATCGTAGCGGGCGCTGAGGCTGAGTGCGGGCTTTCCGGCCCGCGCATCCTCGCAACCCGCTCCGTGTTTTATCCCGACACAGAAGAAATGATGGGCTGGGATGTATCGGAAAAAGGCTTTCGCATTGTTCTCTCGCGCGAAATTCCGAACTTGGTTCGAAAAAACCTGGCGCACGATCTCGACGATTTTCTTGCCGGGCGCGGATTGACTCGCGCCGACATCGGCAACTGGGTGCTGCATACCGGCGGGCCGAAGATTCTAGAAGCGACCGCCGAGGCGCTCGGCTTGAAGAATGGTGAACTCGACGTTTCCTGGCAATGCTTGCGCCGGACGGGCAATCTGTCGTCGGCTTCCGTGCTGGTGGTGCTCGAAGAAGTCATGAAAAATCGCCGCCCCGCACCCGGAACGCTCGGCTTACTGGCCGCGATGGGTCCGGGGTTCTGCTCGGAATTCGTTTTGCTGGAATGGTAGGAAGAGCCAGGGTTCAAAGTTTCAGGGAAGGGTTCGTCGAAAGACTATGAACCGTTTTCCAAATCCGGTGGATGTATTCGTGGTCGGCGGAGGACCTGCCGGCCTGGCGACGGCCATTGCGGCGCGCCGTCACGGTTTGAGCGTGGTGCTGGCGGATGGCGCGGTTCCACCGATCGACAAGCCGTGCGGTGAGGGACTGATGCCGGACGGAGTGGAGGCTTTGCGCGATCTCGGCATCACGATTCCCGAAGGCGAAGCGTATCCACTCCGCGGCATTCGTTTCGTGAGCGATGGCAAAAGAGCCGAGGCTGAATTCCCTCGCGGACCGGCGTACGGAATCCGGCGTACGCATCTGCATCGCGTCCTGTTGGACCACGCGGCGGCGTGCGGCGTGCGCTTGCTGTGGCAGACGGCGGTCACCGGGCTTCATCCGGCGGGCGCGCTGGTTGCTGGAGAATTGGTGCGCGCGCGCTGGGTGGTGGGCGCTGACGGAGCGAGTTCGCGCGTCCGCGGCTGGGCCAAGCTGGATCAACACGAACTGGATGCACCCCAGAAAAAGAATCGGCGCTTCGGTTTCCGGCGCCACTACCGCGTCGCGCCCTGGACCGACTTCATGGAGTTGCATTGGGGCCGTTACTGCCAGATTTATGTCACTCCGGTCGGCCGCGAAGAAGTTTGTCTGGCGCTGGTCTCGTCCAGCCCGAAGTTGCGGCTGCGGATGGACGACGCGCTCGGGGAATTTCCTGAACTCTCGGCGCGCCTCAAAGATGCGGAACCCGCTTCCAGCGAGCGGGGCGCAATCACCGTCACCCGCAAATTGCGGCGCGTGTATCGCGGCCGAACGGTGTTGGTGGGCGACGCCTCGGGCGGAGTGGACGCCATTACCGGAGAAGGTATTTGCCTCGGCTTTCGGCAAGCCGCGCTGCTTGGCGATTGCCTGGCGAGCGGAGACTTCGCTCGGTATCAAATGGGTCATCGGACGTTGATGCGCCGTCCCGCCCTGATGGCTCGCATGATGCTGCTCATGGCCAAACACAACCATCTGCGACAGCGCACCATGCGGGTATTCCAGTCGAGTCCCCAGTTTTTTGCCGGAATGTTGGCCATGCACGTGGGCCAAGGCTCCGCGCGAGACCACATCTCGAACGGGATTGCCTTGGGGTGGGAACTGCTGAAGGCCTGACGGGTTGCGGACCGATCAGAAGCTATGTCGACTGTGCTCAGAATTCCACGTGTGCCCGCAGGCCGGGCACCAACACCCGACCCCGGTCGCGGTTGTAGCCGGGATCGACGACGTACTGCAATCCGGGAGCGATATAGATTCCGCGCCAAACGTGTGCCGTGTAATAGGATTCGACGATGTTCTCCCGACCGTAGTTCAGCCTTCCGTCGCCCAGCAAAAAACCGAGCCCGCCATCTGCCAGGTATACCTGGTGATCTTTCTTGATGCCGTTCGACACAAAGGCGATGCCGGCACGGTCTTGCTTGCGATGCCATAGTGCGCCGTTCGCTCCTAAACCCCCGGAGAATGTTTGGCCAACTTCCGTGAAAGCGAACGATTCCGTCTTGTCATTGTTCCATCCAAAACGTCCGAAAGCCGTCAGATTGCGCGTGAGGCCCTGCTCCACATTGATGCCGAAGCCATATTTGCGGGTGACGTGCCAGGGGTGGTTAGTGATTTCCGGGACCGTCTCCGGCTCCGGGGACGAGTGATCTACAAACTGGGCAACCGCATCGCGGTAGATGCCCATATTGGCGTAGTTCGTGTATGCGAGGAGCCGCAAGACGCCGGTTTTTTTGGGTATGACGCCACGGCGCAGTTCGTATTGCCAGTTCTCCGCGTGCACTTGCCACGGCTTCCATACCAAGTCAATTCCGTTGGCGATTTTGGGCATCAGTGCTTCAACGAAGCGAAATCCCCAGTTGCGATCCTCATAATCTGCCATGACCCCAACCGAGTAGCCGCGCGTGTCGGCGGCGTAGTCCCAGGCACCGTTTTGGTCGACGGTCCAGTTGGTGAATTGAAAATGCGTGTCGGAACCTACCGAATTCCCATCGAGGAAATCCGGTAGGGTGAATTTGCCGAAGCGCACTTCCAGTCGCCGCCGGGGCAACTCATCAAACAGAGAAAGGAAATTGCGGTCGTTTTCGATCTTGTCTTCGCTCAGCGCGAATACCTTGTGGATCATCCCGCGCGCCAGGTAAGGCGCAGTGCTCAATGGCGTGCCTTCGCCGGGAATGCGGACCACGTCCAGATTAGTAATTCCGGCCAATCCGAGGGAGTTGCTCAACCCGGCTCCGGCAGCGTCTTCGACATCCGCCAACAGCTCGGTCGAATCATTCAGCCGCACTCCAGTGTACAGAGTCATTACCCGCGAAGTCGCCTTCTCATAGTTAGGATCCAAACTGTTCTTTCCCCTGTAGGCAGCGTGAAAAGGCGGGTGCGTCTGAAAAATGAAATTCGCCTGACCCGAGAGCCAGAAGCGCGAGTCCTTGACATGCGGGAACATCGCCTCGGGATCGGGACTGGCGTCGCTTGGGGGGGTGGGCGGTTCGTCTGCATCCGGCGAGGCGGAAGCGGCGGTTTGAGCCGAATCGGTGGCGGATTGGGCCTGCGCCCAGGCAGCGGTGGCGCCCAGCAGCAAGGCGAGCGCCAGAGCCAGGAGTAGCACGGCGTCCTGGGCGCGACCTTGGCGGGTTCGGCGGATCATGATCCAGCGATCCATAGTGGAGCCGTCCATAATGAAAATGACTTTCAATTTCAATATCATGAGAGCAAGCTAATTGGCTGGAGGGGCGCTTAGCAACGCCTCCAGTCACTCTTGGATGTGATTGCAATCATGCTGGCACGTACAGTTCGCCAGTATGCGCTTCATCGGTTAATAGAAAGTTACAGTTACGGCCCAAGTTGAGCGTCAGTTCTCCACGGCTGGCTCCCATTGGATTCGGAGCTGCCGCCTGCCGTCCTTGTCGGTGACCACGACCCAGCTCATACGCGGAGAAGTGCGTTCCGTGTGGCTTTGCAATTGCCGGGAAGCGGCATCTTCGTATTGGATCACGCGCGTGAGCTGTGTCGTCGGCGTCGCCATCGCTTCTGCGAATGCGGTCGTGCTGGTCATTTTCCTTTCCTTCTTTCTGTAAGATTCAGCCTTCCAGCTTGACCTCCTAACGCTGTGCAGTCGAACGGATTTCTTACCCTCGATCCACGCCTCGCGCTGATGATTAACGCTAGCATATCATGGGCAGTTAACTATAGTTAATGTCGAGCGGCTGCGCACGTTCGTGAGTCGCCCCGCTTGCGCTGAGTACAATTCCCGCCGGCAGCGACGCGGCATGGCCGCGCTTTTATCTCATTTTTGGGGATAGAAGAAGCAGATGTGAACCGATAGGAGAGGAGTAAGGCCGCCGCTATCGTCTCACGTCTACTGCTGCCATCCAGCAAGTCGCCAACTCGGAGGCTCGTCGATCTTGTCGCGTATACCTTGTTTGCATCCGCATGGAGCAGATGTTATTTTCAAGCCGCGCGGACGGCGTGCCTGCGCAGCCCCTACCGCGCCGACTTAGTTTTCATATACCATAGGGGGGTATACTACAGTCAAGGGAAAAATGCATACCGTCGAAGAAAAACCCAAGCTCATTCTCCGAGTCAAAAGAATCAAGGGGCAAATCGCCGCTATCGAGCGCGCTCTGGAAGCGGATGAAGATTGCTCCGATGTGCTGCAGCTGATCACGGCCGCGCGCGGCGCCATGAACGGATTGATGGCCGAATTGCTGGAAGGCCACATCCGCTTTCACGTCATCAACTCCAAGCAGCTCAGCTCCGAGCAGGCGCTCGCGACCGACGAACTGATTGAGATCGTGCGCTCCTACCTCAAGTGATCGACTGCTCGCAGTATGCTGGGGCGAGACCCGCAGTGCTCGCGACTGGCATCTCACGATGCGGGCGACGAATTTCCAAAACTAAAAAGGACAGCCCGGAGCCCCCCAAGGCCGTCCTGAAAAACCCTCCCGGTTAGAAGGGCAATTGCGATTACGATAGCCGCGACAGGTTGCAGGAATATTGCAATTCTGTGAAAGTCCGATGAATTTCATAGCCTCCGCCTGCAATGCAGCGCGCAAGGATCCGCTCGGCAGCGCGAATCCTTGCGATACTGTAACGTGGAATCACTCGACAGCGTGGAAAGCCAAGCCCCTTTGCTCGATCTGCGGAACGTCCGCGTGATGCGGGGGGAAAAGATCGTACTCGACGACTTCAGCCTTCGCGTGCATGTCGACGAACATGTGGCGGTGCTGGGGCCGAACGGTTGCGGCAAGTCCACCCTGATCAAAACCATCACCCGCGAGTGTTATCCGATGGTCCGCGAAGGGTCGAGCATGACCATCCTCGGCCAAAAGAGCTGGAACGTTTTTAAGCTGCGCTCTCTGCTGGGCATCGTGTCCAACGACCTGATGTCTTCGTGTACTGGTGACGCCAGCGGCCTGGACGTGGCGCTGTCCGGCTTTTTCAGCAGCACGCGCATCTTCCCGAATCACGCCGTCGATCCCAAACACACAGAAATGGCCGAGGCCGCTTTGGCCCAGCTCGGCGTCTCGCATCTGGCGGAGCGTGCCGTGCAGGAAATGTCGTCGGGCGAGGCCAAGCGCGTCTTGATCGCCCGGGCGCTGGTGCACAAGCCACGCGCGCTGTTGTTCGACGAACCCTGCAATTCTTTGGACATTTTGGCGCAGCGCAGCCTCCGAGAAACGATGCGCTCGCTGGCCAGCTCGGGAATCGGAATCATTCTCGTCACTCATGAAATCCCCGACGTCGTTCCCGAGATCGAACGAGTGGTGCTCATGTCGAACGGCCGGATCGTGGCCGACGGACGCAAGGAAGAAATCCTGCAAGCCAAAAGCTTGGGCAGGCTGTTTGGGCTGAAAGTCGAACTCGGTCGCCGCGAAGGCTATTATCACGTTTGGTGAGGCGATAGAACAGGTCAGAGGTTAGATTGCAGAAGTGAGGACCACGGTGAACGATACCGTTGCTGCGAAGTTCTTGCCTCCGCAATCTGACCTCCAACCTCTGACCTCCCATTGTGCCCGGCACTGCTAATATTGATCGGAGTGCTCAAGAAAAGCATCCGAGGCTCCCCGACAGCCGCCACTCTGGAGGAATATGGCCCGCAAGACAGAGCAATCCCGCAAGCTGCAGAAACGCGCCGAACAGTTGATTCCCGGAGGTGTGAATTCGCCGGTGCGCGCTTTCCGCGCGGTGGGCTGCGACCCTCTGTACATCGTGCGCGGCCAGGGTTCGCACATTTGGGATGCGGACGGCAACGAGTATGTGGACTACATCGGTTCCTGGGGTCCGCTCATTCTCGGGCACGCGGCGCCCACAGTCATCCAAGCCGTGATCTCGGCGGCGCGCAATGGCACCAGCTTTGGAGCTTCCACTCCCGCCGAAGCGGATCTTGCCGAACTGGTGATTTCCGCTTTTCCGCACATGCAGAAAGTTCGCTTCGTCAGTTCCGGAACCGAAGCGACCATGTCGGCCATTCGCCTGGCACGCGCGTATACGAAGCGCAAATACATTGTGAAGTTTGAAGGCTGCTATCACGGGCACGCCGACGCGCTGCTGGTGAAAGCGGGATCGGGCGTGGCCACGCTGGGCATTCCGGGTTCGGCGGGCGTTCCGGAGGAATTCACGCAGTTGACGCTTGCGCTCCCCTACAACGACATCGGCGCGCTCGAAACGGCTTTCGAGAAATTCAAGCATCAGATTGCCTGCGTCATCGTGGAGCCGGTCGTCGGCAACATGGGATGCGTGCCCCCTGCGCGCGGGTACCTCGAAGCTCTGCGCGACATTATGTCGCGTGATAAGGCGCTGCTGATTTTCGACGAGGTCATGACTGGATTCCGCCTGGCCTATGGCGGCGCGCAGGAACTCTATGCTATCCAGCCCGATCTCACCACCATGGGCAAAATCATCGGCGGAGGTTTGCCCGTGGGCGCCTACGGTGGACCGAGGGAAATCATGGATCTGGTAGCTCCGCTCGGTCCCGTGTACCAGGCCGGAACGCTCTCGGGGAATCCTTTGGCTATGGCCGCCGGTTATGCCACGCTGCGCTACTTGCGTGAGCACAAGGATGTTTACGCGAAGCTCGACAAGCTTGCCGCGGAAGTGGTTGCCGGAGTAGCAGCCGCAGCCAAAGATGCCGGCGTCACGATGTGCCACAACCGGGTCGGCTCGATGTTCACCTGGTTCTTCGCAGCGGGCCCAGTCACCGACTGGACGTCCGCCTCTAAATCCGACACTGAAGCCTTCGGGCGTTTCTTCCGGGCGATGCTAGAAAATGGAATCTACTTGCCGCCATCGCAATTCGAGGCGGCATTCCTGGGTGCAGCTCACACCGAACACGAAGTGCAGCAGACCATCGCGGCAGCGAAACAGGCGTTTGCGATGGTGCACGCGTAGAGGAAGCTCTCAGCTCTCAGCTGTCAGCTCTCAGTAAAACCTATTTACGCCCTTGGCCGTCCGGTTGAGCGCCAGCTCTGCAGAGTCTCTTACTTCTGTTTGGCGAACACCGGTGTTAGTTGTGCAATAGTAGCCGTGGCCGTAAACGCAATACTAATCGCGCTGCTGACCGGAATCATGAATCGAGTGATCCAACTTGTGCGCTGGAGAAAATCCGGCGCGAAAATGACGATCGATGATCGCGAGAGCAGAATATATCCGACGAGTTGGGCCACCAACAAAACGACAAACAGCGTCCAGTGCCAGCGTTTCAAGGTGACGGTCATGTGGCAGACGATAAGCTGAGAACGGAAAGCTCTAACTGACAGCTGAGGGCTGAGAGCGGACAGCCTTCATCATCTCCGGCACTGTCACAAACTCATACCCCTCATGTTTGTAACGCCCGATCAGATTTTCCGTCGCGATCACCGTCTGTGCGCGGTCCGCGCCCAGGGCGCGATGTCCGCCATCGTGTAGCAGGACCACGTCGCCGCCGCGCATCTGCCGCACGACTTTCTTCTCGATCACCGCGGCGGGCGGAGCGTTCCAGTCGTAGCCGGTCACGTTCCACATCACCGTTTGCAGTCCGAGTTCGCGCGCAATCCGCAGCGTCGCCGGCCGTCTTCCCCCAAACGGTGGACGAAACAAATTCGAATGCTTGCCGATCGCGTCGTCCAACGCCTGACGGCAGTCGACGAGCTGCCTGCGGGTTTGCGCCGCCGACTCAAAAATCAGCAACGGATGCGTGAACGTGTGGTTGCCGACGACGTGTCCTGCCTGCGCCACCGCGCGCGCAATCTCGGGGCGTTGCTGCACGTAGCGGCCGATCATGAAGAACGTCGCCCGCACATTGTGCTTCGCCAGCACATCGAGCAGCTTCAAAGTATGCGGATCGTTTGGCCCATCGTCGTAGGTCAGTGCGATTTGCTTGCTCCCCCGGGTTCCTCCGACAAACGTCTGTCCGTACCACTGTCCCTTCGGGGCCATGGACTGATACCCCGCCGCCGAAGCAGCCGCAACGGCCGTCAATCCGATAAGAGCTGGAAGCATGGTCGAATTGTAAATGGAGGTCAGAGGTTAGAGGTCAGAATGCAGAGGTGAAAACCAACGCATCGCGGTCCCGGCTCTTAACCTCTGCAATCTGACCTCTGACCTCTGCAATCCAGTCTCTGCAATCCACAATTGCATCCGGACGCGAAGCGATATAATCTGCTTTCCAGTTCTCCACGACAATCCATGGCCAAGCTTTTCGAGCTTCCCCGTTACATTGCGGTTGAAGGTCCCATACGAGTTGGGAAGAGCACGCTGGCGCGGGTTCTCGGAGAGCGCCTGGCTGCCCAGCGCGTCATCGAACCGGAAGACAATCCGTTTCTGAAGGCGTTTTACGAGGGCGAGCGCGGCTCCGCCTTCCAGGCCCAGTTGGCGTTTCTGATTCGCCGCTTCGAGCAACTGCGAGGGCTCGATCTGGGGCCGCGGTCAAATAAGACCGTGGTGTCCGATTACATTTTTGAAAAAGACAAACTCTTCGCCTGCCTCAACCTCAACGATCAGGAACTCGATACCTACAATCGCTACTTCAATTATTTCCGCGAACAACTCCCGACGCCCGACCTTGTCATCTATCTGCAGGCCACTCCGGAAGTGCTTAAGAAAAGGCTCAAGAAGAAGAACGCGACCGGCGAGAGGGCCATCAGCGAGGATTACCTGATGGAAGTGGTGAAGGCCTACGAACACTTTTTCTTTCACTACACGCAGTCCGACCTGCTGATCGTGAACACCTCGGAGATCGACTTTGTCGACCGCAACGAAGACCTGCAGGAGTTGCTGAAAAAAGTCTCGGCGCCGATCAAGGGCACGCAATATTTTCTGCCGCTGGGCGGTCAGGATGCGGCCAGCGCGTAAGGGAAGGTCTCAGGTCTTGGGTGTCATGTCTCAGGAAAATCTAAGGTCAACGGCAGCGGATTTTCGCCTGTTTACCAGTTTTGCGAGGGGTACCCCCCCCCATTTCTCCGCAAAGCATTCAATCTAAACTAGTTAACTACAAAGTATTCAAAAATAAAGACTTAGCTATGAGACATGTAGATTTTGGCGCCATTTTGGAGAAAATTTTGCTGGGTGATTCGTTGCTTCAGCGTCGATTTTTCAAAGAACTGAAACTGGTTTGGGCCGGCTTGAGGACCGTCTCTGGAGACGGGCGCACGTCTGGATTCTTCGATCCGATCGTCATTGTCGCGTGCGGCGGGTTGGAAGTCTGTGATGGATGGCCCGGGCGTTTGTGATGAAAAAAGGGGCGGGAATCAGATGCGATCTTGCGCGGATTGCCGAATGTTATTACAATTGTAATAACACAAGGAGCGGCGCATGGTTGAACTCAAGATCCGCAGGTTTGGGAACTCGCTGGGCGTGGTTCTGCCGAAAGAAGTGATCGACCGCTTGCAGGCCAGCGACGGGGAGCGGCTTTTTCTTATCGAGTCGGGGGACGGGGATTACAGGCTCACGCCTTACGATCCGGCGTTCGAGAAGAAAATGGCGAAGGCGGAAGAAATCATGGGCTGTTATCGCAACACGTTGCACGCTCTTTCAAAGTGAGCAAGCAAAGTGAAAAAGAAAGAACCACTCTGGATCGAAGAACGCGATGCGCTCGCGATCCACGACCGGCTCTTGGCGCTCTATGGCGGCGCCACGGGGTTGCGCGACCGGGGCCTTTTGGAGTCAGCTCTGGCGCGCCCGCGCCAGCATTATGCCTATGTCAATACATCGGACGCCGTCGAAATGGCCGCGCTTTACACAGTCGGCATCGTCCGCAACCATCCTTTTGTCGATGGCAACAAGCGGACGGGGTTTGTGATTGGCGTTCTCTTCCTTGAACTCCACAGCTTCGATTTTAAGGCCAGCGAGGCGGATGCTACCCAGGGTGTTATGGCGCTGGCGGCAGGCACGCTCGATGAAGGTGGTTATGGCGCGTGGCTGCGGGAGAATGTGAAGGGGAGGCGGAGGCAGTATACGATTCGGTCGTAGTCCTCCCGCCTCGCCGTTACGGGGATTAGGCGGGGCGCCCCGAAGAGTTGGGTCGTGCGCTCCCCACACATTCGCAAAAAACGCGAATGTGTGGGGCACCCGGCTTGATCGTTATCTTCGCTTGGTTACGCTTAAAGTCTCCTAGAGTCTCCTGCGAATCCGAGCATAGTAAAACTCCATCGTCGCAGCAAAAGCCAGCAGCAATAGTCACGGGCTTTCCTTTCGGAAGCCGCTTGTGTGAGGCCGTGGAATAAAGCAGCGGCTTTGGGGACTTTATCTTACCGCACCCCCTGTGGAAATCCAAACTGACCCAGTACCTTTGGTGGGAACGCCTTGATGCTGCTGAGGCAAACGGAGGGTGTAGGGGTCCTTCGACTCCGCAGGGACTTCACTTCGTGAAGTTCCTGCTCCGCTCAGGATGACAACTTGGATAGTGGCCAGACGGCCAAGAACAGGATGACAACTTGGATAGGTGGCCGGACGGCCAAGAGTTGGGGACGCTCTGTAATAGGAGCGCGTACAAGCCAGCCCGTTTCTTCGTCTTACTCCTCGGTCTTGGGCGAACGATCAACGCCTATCGACGAACGGCCTTTTTGCAGCTATAATGCGTTTGGCGTCATCTAACGACGCGTACAGGCTCTATCCGCGCGGTTTGCGGAGGGGCACTGGAGGGCACTGTGAGTCTCACTCCTATCGGCGGGCATTGTCCCAGCCGCAAGATTACTACTGCTACCATTCGCGAAAAGAAGTTTCAGCGCGATCCCATCACCTGCCTTACCGCCTACGACTACCCGACCGCGCGGTTGGTCGACGAGGCCGGCATTGACATTGCTCTGGTCGGCGATTCGCTGGCTATGACCATGCTTGGCTATGAGAACACGCTCTCGGTCACGGTTGACGAGATGCTGCACCACGTCAAGGCGGTTCGCCGTGGCGTGAAAGACGCGCTGCTCATTGCCGACATGCCTTACGGGTCTTACCAGGCTGACCCCACAGAAGCTATTCACAACGCCGCCCGATTCGTTAAGGAAGGCGGCGCAGAGGCGGTGAAGATGGAAGGCGGCGAGAAGCGCGTGGACGTGATCCGCCGCGTCATCGACGCCGAGATTCCGGTCGCCGGGCACATCGGCCTTACTCCGCAATCGGTCAACGTGATGGGCGGCTACAAGGTTCAGGGCAAAACGCTGAACTCCATCGAGCAGCTTATGCGCGATGCGGTTGCGCTTGATCGCGCCGGCGTCGCTTGCATTTATCTTGAAGGGATTCCGCGGGAAGTCGCGGCTATGATCACTCTCGAGGTTGAAACGCCCACCATCGGCATCGGCGCCGGGCCGGATTGCGATGGCCAGGTGCTCGTCTTTCACGACCTGGTCAACCTGACGTTTGGACATGCGGCAAAATTCGTTCGCCGCTACGGAGACGCCGCAGCGCTGATCACGGAATCCATACTGGCCTTCAAGGCCGACGTGGTTTCGCATCAGTTCCCGAACGACGCTGAATCCTACCACCTGCCGAAAGAAACACAGGCCGCACTCGAAACGGTACTCCACCGCAAGCACGCCATGCAGCGATAATAGTGGGCGGAGACCACGTGGTGCAAAATTTAGCAGGCTGCGGAAAAAAGTCGCCTTGTCGACACGTCGGCGCCTCAGCGGCTAAAGCCATCGATTTTGCGGGACTTACGGCGCGGCTAAAGCCGCGCCCCTTCAAAACCAGGTCAAAACCGGAGTTTTTCCGCCGCCTGACGGTGCGAACCGCGGCACGGAACATAGTGCGAATCTACGCACAAACGATCATCACCTTAATGCTGCTGGGGGCTTTGCTGGGCTGCTCTAAGCCGGCGGAAACGCCAACCGTGGAAATGCGGCAGCCGACCGGGCTTGAGTCCATCCCGGCGCCGGATCCCTCGAAATATCCGCCGTTTAGCAATATGGGGGGGTGGAAGAATCCTTATTTCGTGGTTCGCGAGGATGGGATCGGTTTCGTCGATCTTTCCAATCGCGAGATCCACATGCTGAAGCCGGAGGAAATCCCGGCTGAGTTGGTCTCCCTGCCGTCGAGCGCATGGCCTTACGGCCGCGTGGTGCTGGTCGCGCAAGCCGTTCCCAAGAATCCAACCAAAGAGACGAAGGCAGACCTGCGCAAGAACCGCGCCCTGCTCCTGGGAACCCTCCAGGAATTAGACGTTCAATTTCGCGAGGCGCCCTGAGCGGGCAATCGACTACAGACCGGCGGTCAGGCCGCAGGCCCTAAAGGGGCGTCTGATTCGGAAGAACTTGCGGTATCGCTGAAGCGATACCCTGATACGAAACCTGAGTTTTTCCGCAAGCTGCAAGGCGATGCCTTGGTACGAACCTGGGTTCTTCCGCAGCCTGCTCAGCGTTGACGCCATGAAGATATGCTCCACCATTCCGGAAGCTCGCGCCGCCTGCCGCGATGCCCGCGCGAGCCGCGGACGCCTGGGCCTCGTTCCAACTATGGGCGCTCTGCACGAAGGGCACTTGTCGCTGGTGCGCGCTGCCAAAGCGCAGTGCGAGGCCGTGGCCGTTTCCATCTTCGTGAACCCTACGCAATTCGGACCGACGGAGGATTTGTCGAAATATCCGCGCCAGTTCGATCGCGACTGCCAGTTGCTGGAAAAAGAAGCTGTGGAAATCCTCTTCGCGCCGCCGGTCGAAGAGATCTATCCCGAGGGCGGAGTCACCTGGGTGTTGGTCGAAAGCCTGAGCGAAAAGCTTGACGGACGCTCGCGCCCCGGACATTTCCGCGGCGTGACCACCATCGTCGCCAAGCTGTTTAACATTATCGAGCCCGAGGCCGCGTTTTTTGGGCAGAAAGACGCCGCGCAGCTGGCCGTGATCCGGCGCATGGTGCGAGACTTGAATTTTCCGGTGGAGATTGTCGCCTGCCCCATTGTGCGCGAACCCGATGGCTTGGCTATGAGTTCGCGCAACGCGTACCTGAATCGAGAAGAGCACAGCCGCGCGCTCGTGCTGCAACGGTCTTTACAGAAAGCTCGGCAGCAATTCCATGACGGGGAGAGAAGTGCCTCGAAGCTGATCTCCGCCGCCAAAGAAGTCTTTGCCAGCGAGCCGCACGTCGTACTCGATTATTTCGAGATCGTTGACCCGGACACGCTCGATCCCGTGGAACGGATCTCGCAAAAGACGCTGGTCGCTGTCGCCGCCCGCGTCGGATCCACGCGCCTGATCGACAATGTTGTTCTGGAACCCTGAAACGAAGCCGCGCACGAATCAGGCGGCGGCTCAGAACAAATTCAGCTGGTGCGCGATCTGCCGTATGGGGGCGTATTCCTGGTCATTGGCTACGACAAATTGTTTGGCGCGGAGAATCTTCAGGACGGAATCGTCTTTGCCTTGCTTCAGGGCGAGGAGGGCGCGGGCAAATCTTTCTCGCTCGGCCTCGGGCACATCCTTGCGAGCCACGAACACATAACCAACAAAGGGCTTGGAGGTATAAAAAACGCGGACTTTCTGGCTGTTTAGTTTTCCTGCACTAATCAGGGAGTTGAAAATCGTTTCATCTAAAGCTCCGGCGTCGACCACTCCGGTCTCCACTAGTACTGCGGTTGCCGGATTGCTTCCGCTAAAGCGAATCTTGAGATCGGTTTCGGGATTGATTCCCACCCGCATGAGTTCGCGATACGGTATGAGATGAGTGCTGGCCCCGTTGATATCTCCAAATGCGAATAGCCTTCCCTTCAGGTCGTTGAGCGAATAGATCGACGAGCCGGCGCCAGTGATGAAGACCGAGTGCAGATACAAGTCAGAAGTACGCTGGACGAGAGGGATGACTCCGGACTGGGCATGAGACCGGATATACGTCAGCGCACCCAAGCACGCGAAATCGTAAGATCCATTAGCCATGCGCTCAACGGTCTCGCTGTAAAGGTCGGCGGTCTCAAGATGCACAGGCCGACCCATCGCCTTCGTGAGATAGGCGCGCAGAGGTTCCCTATCCTCCGGAGTCGCCCCATCGTAGACCAAGCCGACGGTGATCGGCTTGTCGGCGCCGTAAAGCGCTGCGCCGACCAGAAGACAAATTACCGCCAGCGCTCGGTTCCGAGCTAGTAACAGCATCGTATCTTCTCGCTTGCTGAATTCAAGCGGGGGTTCTAGGGCGTGCGTCTAGCAACCACTCTAAGAGAGGCATCGGGGAGGCATCGCCTGACTCCTCAGTTAGGCCCTCGTCTAGCAACTAATACATGATTTGGATCACGCGGTGTTAGTCACGAATGGACGTATTACAGCTTGCGCCCCGAGACAAATGGATCTCCGGCGATGAAGTAACGCAACGGCTGCTCGGCGGACTTTGCGATCCCGACGCGGGCTGTAACTATTATGCGCCGCACGCGATAGGCGTCATCGACAATCTGGAGGTCTGAGCGCGCGCTCACCAGGCTTTTTCCGTTGTCGCGCTCGCGCGTGATTTGCAGAGCTTCGGTCAGGCGTCCTGGGCCGGACGAAATTTTCTTGAGTAGAGAAATTTTCTTGCGATCGGACTCTTTCGCTATCGCGAATCCAGAGTTGATTTGTCCTCTGGCGACTGCCGAGCTGCGCTCGGCTTGGACCCTTCGACTTCGCTCAGGGCAGGCGGGCGAGGGCGCCCGTCCCCACACGAGCACTATCCCTCGTGCTTTTGCCATTTGCTTTATGCCCGCCACTGGCTCTAGGGCGCGAAAGAGCACGCAGCCGGGAACTCCGTCGGGCAGGCAGGAAACATTCAGGCAGTGGTGATTGCCATAGATGAAATACACGTAGGCGTGACCGGGAGGACCGAAGAGAACGGAATTCCGCGGAGTCCGGCCCGCGGCCGCGTGCGCCGCCGCATCGCCTTTGCCGAGATAGGCTTCGGTTTCGACAATTCGTCCCGCCAGAATTCCGCGGGGCGTTTTCCGGACCAGCAATTTTCCGAGCAGCGCCCGCGCCACCCGGCGGGGATCGCGATTGAAGAAGTCCGCTTTCAGCACAGTAACGCGGCCGGGCGCTTTCATGTCCATCAGGCTATGGCGAAATCCAGAGTTGCTGTGGCCCCGGCAGCTGCCGAGCTGCGCTCGGCTTGGACGCCCTCCGAGGGCAGCCGTCCCTACACCAACCGTCAAGCTGCGCGCTTTAAGTACGCCAGCACTTCTTCCGCGTGGCCTTCTGCTTTCACGTTGTTGAAGATGTGCTTTATTTTGCCGTCGGGGTCAATGACGAAAGTCGTCCGCGCGATGCCGTGCACTTTCTTGCCATACATTTGCCTTTCTTTGACCACGCCAAACAGATTCGCGACCTTCTTCTCCGCATCGGCCAGCAGGGGGAAAGGCAAACTGAACTTGTCCTGAAACTTTTTCTGCGCGGCCGCCGTGTCCGCCGAAATGCCGAGCAGCACGACGCCTGTTTTCTTGATTTCTTTGTAGGTATCGCGAAAGCCGCATGCTTCCTTGGTGCATCCTGGCGTATCGGCCTTGGGATAGAAATAAAGCACCACCGTCTTGCCGCGAAAGTCTTTCAGGGCAACCTCTTTGCCGTTCTCGTCCGTCGTACTGAAGTCTGGGGATTTATCATTAACCTGCATATGGAATTTTCTCCTGGCCGACCGTTATTACATCGCAAGTTATATCGTAACCGGATGCTCGCCGTCACCTTGGCGGCCTTGGCCTGGCTTGCCGGTTCATGGCTCGTGGCCCAAGTTTCAATACCGCAGTATGGGCACAAGGCGGCGTCTACCAAGGGGCCGCGCGCGCTGGGACTGATCCAGCTTTCGCCCAAGGGCAACAAAGGGCGCATCATTCCCATTGCCATCATGATGGACGGAAAATTTTACGACGCAGGCTCGTATAAAGCTGCGCCCGTTCCCATGGCTCTTGACTTCGGCATCGTCTATGAAGGTTTTCGCAGCGGGGTGTCGCAGGGCTTCTTCACCATTACGCAGCCGGGACAACTCAACCACGTGTGGATCGCCGAAGGCACGTGGCTTCCGGCGGGATCGAAGGCTTTGGAGAAACACAAGAAGTACACGGCGCCCGTGATCGCGGACGACGACAAGAATGGGCCACCCGTACTTCACCGCCGCGCCGAAAAGAGCGACTCTGATAGCAAGGACAACGACAAAGACAAAGACAAGAACAAAGATAAAGATCAGCAAAAGGCCTCGTCCGCTCCTGCGCCGCCGACTACCGCGCCCCCTGCCAACGCTCCTGGTTCGCCCGACAGTGCCAAGGCTCCGACCGCGCCGGAAACTGCGAAAACGCCTCCGCCGCCGGAGACCGCGAAGGCATCTGCGCCAGTTTCTGCGTCATCTGCGTCAGACGAGCCGAATGAAGATCCGAATCGGCCCCGTCTGCGACGAGGAATGCCGGACTCAAGTGCGCGCCGCGATGTCTATCCGACGTTCGACGCTTTGCCGGTCGCAACTCCGGGCGCGGCCGCTGCAGGCACAGGGAAGCCCGATGCGAAGGTGGCAAAGGATTCCGCCGCGGCTTCGCCGCAGATTGCCTTCATCTTCATCCCTGCAATTTCCGATGCCGGCGGGCCCGATCCGCGTCCCTACACCTATGATGTGAAGCCGGCGGAAGAGGCCATCTACCGCAACAAGATGCTTGAACTGGCTGCGACGCTGGTTCGCGGCCCGGCAAATGCGGCGACGAAAGATGCTGCCGCCACGCCCAAGAAATCATCAGCGACGAAATCAGCTGCCAAATCTCCCGGCAAGTTGCCCCCGCCGGTCTTCGACGATGTGAGCTTGCGCATCTTTGATCTTTCCAATTCGAACGAGCCGGTGCTGGTGCTCTCGGCGAAGACTCACCCGGCTGTTGTCCCTGCCAGCGCAACCGGAAGCGTCGAAGAACCACAGGAGATCACGCTGATCGCCCGCACCAACCTCGAAGGCGAGCTACGGAAACTATTTTTCTCGCAGACGGATTCTCGGCATCTCGACGTCACTCCGCGCATGGAACTGATCGACGCGGTCGACGCCGACGGCGATGGCCGCGGCGAATTGCTGTTCCGGCGCACCTTCGACGATGGCAGCGCCTACGCCATCTACCGCGTCACCGCGGACCGGCTTTGGCCCCTGTTTGAGGGAAGCCGGTAAGGCAATCGGGTCATCGGGTGATCGGGCCATCGGGTGATCGAAAGGCTCTGGCTTTGAATTCCGATCGCCCGATGGCCCGATGGCCCGATCACCCGATGACCCGATTGACCCATTCCGTTTACAATGTTTTCCTCTCAGGGATGAGATCTATGCGCGCTACTTCTCGCATTGCGATACTCGCTTGCCTCTCGGCGGGCTTCTGCTTGGCTCAGGAGCAAGACTTCAGCAAAGTTCAAATCAAAGTTTCGAAAGTCGCGGGCAATGTTTACATGCTGGTGGGCGCCGGAGGCAACATTGGCGCCTCCGTCGGCGATGACGGTATCGTGGTCGTTGACGATCAATACGCTCCTCTCGCTGACAAAATTCAGGCGGCGCTCAAGGGCATTACCGACAAGCCGGTGCGCTTCATCATCAACACGCATTACCATGGCGACCATACTGGCGGGAACGAATTCTTCCAGAAGCAGGCGCCGATTATCGCTCACGATAATGTTCGCAAGCGGCTGGAAGAGGGCGGCCAGGCGGGCAACGGCGGGTCGCTGCATTTCGAAGCCAAGCCGCAGCCGAAGGGCGCGCTGCCGATTATCACGTTCGATCACGACATCACCGTGCACTTGAACGGGGAAGACATCCGCGCGCTGCACTTCCCCGCCGGACACACCGACGGCGACTCGGTCATCTATTTTCCGAAATCGAACGTGGTGCACATGGGCGACGATTTCGTGACCTACGGCTTTCCCTTCATCGACGTGGACAGCGGCGGCAGCATCGACGGCATGATCAGCGGCGTCGAGGGAGCCATCGCCCAGCTTCCTCCGGACGTGAAGATCATCCCCGGCCACGGCGGGGTTTCGAATCTCGATGATGTGCGGGCCTATGTGAAGATGCTGAAAGAAACGCGGGCCGCGGTGCAGGATGCGCTCGACAAGAAAATGACACTGGAGCAGATGAAGGAGAAGAAGATTCTCGATCCCTGGAAAAAGTATGGCGGAGAATTCGTCACCCAGGATGTGTTTCTGGAAACGTTGTGCAACTCTTTGACCGGACAGAAAAACGGCAAGTTCGTCAAGCATAATTAGAGGCCCAGGCCCAGCCCCTGAAGGGGCATCGGCTTGCGAAAAATTGCGGTATCGCTAAAGCGATACCCTGATACGAATCTCGGAGGTTGGCGCATGAGCGGAGTTCGAATGAAAAGTGGTCGCATGAAAAGTTGGCGCAGGAAGAGTGGGCGCATGAAGAGTCTTCTCGTGTCGCTGATTTTGTCTCTCGCTTTTTCCGTGTCTGCTCTCGCCGCCGATGGCAAGGCGGTTTCCTACAAGTCTGGTGACGAGACCGTCAGTGGAATTCTGTTCACTCCCGCCGGCAAAGGGCCGTTTCCAGCGCTGATCGTGGTTCACGAGTGGTGGGGATTGAACGACTGGGTGAAGCAGCAGGCCGAGAAGCTTGCCGGCCAGGGATACGTCGCGCTGGCAGTCGATCTGTATCGCGGCAAGGTCGCCGACAACTCGGACCTGGCCCACGAACTGATGCGCGGTTTGCCGGAAGACCAGGCTACCCGCGACCTGCGAGCCGCCTACGATTTTTTGACGGCGCAAGCGAGCGTGGAAAAAGATCGGATTGGATCGATCGGCTGGTGCATGGGCGGGGGCTACGCACTCGATGCGGCGCTTGCCGAGCCTCATTTGGCGGCAACGGTCATCAACTATGGGCATCTTGCTACCGAACCCTCGGAACTGAAGAAGATCAACGCTCCGATTCTGGGACTTTTTGGCGGGCAGGATCGCGGCATTACGCCGGACGATGTGAAGAAGTTTCAGCAATCCATGGAACAGCTGGGCAAGAAGATCGAGGTGAAAATCTATCCGGATGCGGGACACGCATTTGAGAATCCCAACAACAAGCAGGGGTACCGGCCTGAGGACGCCGCCGACGCTTGGCGGCGCACGGTCGATTTTCTGGCCGCGACGTTGAAAAAATGAAGCGCCGAGTGGGATTTTTGGGGGCGAGACCCAGGCATGAGACCAAGGCATTTGCACAAATATTTGTGCGATTGTGGAGACCTTGCAGGGCCCGCATTTTAGCGGCCTGCAATGGCTCCGGCGTTCGACCTCGTCTTTTTCGAGGAACTTACGGCATCGCTGAAGCGATGCCCTGATACGAAGCCGAATTTTTTTCGCCGCCTGTGAGGGCTCGAACTGACCCAAGATCTTCGTGAAACAAGTTGCAGCGAGGATGCAAGGAATTTCCACTTGCCAGACGGTACCGCTCTGGTTACTATGCACGCATCTTTTTTTTTGGATTTGAATTAGCCGCGTACCTATGAATATCGGCGAGACCATCCGCAATTTCCGGCTGCAGCGCAGCATGTCACAGGGCGACATCGAAAAGCGCACCGGCCTGTTGCGCTGCTACCTTTCGCGGGTTGAGAACGGCCACACCATCCCTTCGCTGGATACGCTGGCCAAGATTGCCGGGGCGATGGATTTGGCGCTGTCGCAGTTCTTTGCCGAAGGCCACAGTAACGGCCACAGCCAAAAGGGGTTGCCGCAGCTCTCCGAAGATGAACTCCGCTTCCTGAGCCAGATGCGCCGGTATTCGGCGAATCTGAACGACAGTGACCGGAAGCTGGTGCTGGCAATGGTGAAGAAGATGGCGTCGAGCGCGAAGTGAATCAGCTTTCAGCTGTCAGCTCACCGATTTTTCCCCAGGCTCTTAAAACTTGAGTCGACGTCTAAACGCGTAATGGTTGATTTCGCCGCGAACCGATTGCTGAGAGCTGAAGCTGAGAGCTGACCTTAGGTACTTTCGTACCATCACCTGCGTGTGCGGCTGGAACCTCGCTATCCTCATGCTGCAACGCTAAGCTGTTAGCTGGGGAATCCTTGTGACCACTGAAGAAGAACTGGAACTACTCGATACTCAACTTCGCCGGCTGAAAATCGAGTATGAGATTTTCTTCAATAATCCGGCCAAACGGCCTCCCACCGACGTCGAATGGAAGGTTCTCTCGTTAATTCGCAAGTTCAGCGATGGCACGCGGATGAGTTTTTCGCAGCGCTTTAAGTACAACGAGTTGGCGCAGCGTTACGCGATTCAAAGCGACCTGTGGCGCAAAAAAATGCGGATTCGGGAAGAGGGCTATCGCCGGCCCTACGAAGCGATGCTCTCGGTGCAAGGGGTGCGCGCTGGCCAAGAGCGGGAAGCGAAGCACCATCCGGTGTATGGCCTCAGCCGCAGCGTCGAAAGCGGGGTCGCCGAGACGCCGGGGAGCGATCGGCCTTTCTCGGTACAGTGCTCGGGCGCGCTGGCGGAGCGGGAGCAAGTCGAATCCCTGTACCAGGCGCTTAGCGAAGCCAAGCAAAAGTTGGGAGAAGAAGTTTCTGGCAACCTCGAATCCTTCGCGACGTTCGTCAGGAAAAAGACCAGCGAGATTCGCAAGGAGCACGGCTGCGCGGCGGTGGTGTACTCGGTCGAAGTTCAGGATGGACAGGTTAAGCTTAGGGCTAAGGCGAAAGCCTAGAGGCAGTACCCAGTACCCAGTAGCCCGGGAGTGCAATCTAGAATTGCTGCGGACGCCGGCAACTGCCGAGCTGCGCCCGGCTTGGACGGGCGAGGGCGCCCGTCCCTACACGAGCAGGGTACTGCGAGGCTGAACCCCTTCTAAGACTGAGAACTGAGAACTCCCACCCGAACTGCTAAAATCTCCCTTCGCTTTCGAGGGCCTTATGTCTAAGATCCAGCGCGCCATTCTTAGCGTTACCGACAAATCTGGACTGGTTGATTTTGCCCGCAAACTTGCCGAGTTCGGCGTCGAACTCGTTTCTACAGGCGGCACGGCTAAGCTGCTGCGCGATTCTGGAGTCGCCGTGAAAGATGTTTCCGAGCTGACCGGGTTCCCGGAAATGCTGGATGGGCGCGTCAAGACGCTGCATCCGAAGGTGCATGGGGGGATCCTGTATCGGCGGGAAGACAGCGGCCATCGCGCGGCGGTTGCCGAGCATGGTATTCCGGCCATCGACATGGTGGTGGTCAACCTTTACGCCTTTGAAAAGACCGCTGCCAAGCCGGGCGTGCGCTTCGAGGAATTGATTGAAAACATCGATATCGGCGGGCCGTCGATGATCCGGTCGGCGGCGAAGAATTTTCAGGATGTCGCGGTCGTTACCTCGCCTGCCGATTACGGCGCGATTGCCGATGAGATGGCACGCTCGGGCGGCGCGCTGTCGCTGTCCATGGAAACGAAGTGGAGGCTGGCGCAGAAAGCGTTTGCGACGACTGCGGCCTACGATTCTGCTATCGCTTCGACGCTCGAGCAGGTGGGCGGCGACTTCGAGTTAAAAGCAGCGCAAGGCTTTCCGCGAAATCTTTTTCCTCAGAATCTGCGGCTGTCTTTTCAGAAGGTGATGGACCTGCGCTATGGAGAGAATCCGCACCAGAAAGCTGCGATGTACTCGGACGGTTCGGGCGGGGGGGTGGCGAACTCGCGCCAGTTGCAGGGTAAAGAACTTTCCTACAACAACATTGTCGACCTGCAGGCCGCCTGGGATCTGGCGCAGGAGTTTGAGGAGCCGGTTTGCGCCATTATCAAACATACAAATCCTTGCGGAACCGCTACCGGCAAGACGCTCGCCGAGGCTTACGTGCGGGCGCTGGAATGCGATCCGGTCTCGGCGTTTGGCGGAGTGATTGGAGTGAACCGCACGGTGGATGCGGCGGCCGCTCGCGAAATGGCCAAGCTCTTTCTGGAGGTCATCGCCGCTCCTGCATTCGACGAAGGCGCTAAGGCGGCGTTTGCCTCGAAGAAGAATTTGCGGCTGGTCGAGGTTCCTGCCGGACAGCAAAACTGGGTTCTGAAAAATATCTCTGGAGGCATACTCGTCCAGGATGCGGATCTTCACCAGCTGGCCGAAGGCGATCTGAAAGTGGTTAGCAAGCGCCCGCCTACTCCGGAAGAAAAGCGGGCGCTGCTGTTCGCGTGGAAGGTCGTGAAGCACGTGAAGTCGAACGCCATTGTCTATGCCCGTCAATATGCCCGCGAGGGGCAAACGGTGGGTGTCGGCGCCGGACAAATGAGCCGCGTCGATTCCTGCAAGCTGGGCGCGATGAGGGCGCAGTTGCCGCTGAAGGGTACGGTGGCCGCCTCCGATGCCTTTTTTCCTTTTCCGGACGGCGTTGAGGAAATCGCCAAAGCTGGGGCTACCGCCATTGTTCAGCCGGGAGGCTCGGTGCGCGACCAGGAGGCTATCGACGCCGCGGACCGGCTTGGGCTGGCTATGATCTTCACCGGGGTGCGGCATTTTAGGCACTAGCCATATGCACTCTGTGGAATCTGGGCTTCGCCCCGCTTGGACGGGGCAGAGGCCCGTCCCCACACAACAAATCCTCCAGAACTCCCAAAGCCCCTGTACCTCTGGCTTTAGGCCCAGCCTGCGCTTTCTCGCCACGGAAAGGCTTGCCAAGGGTAGAATAAGAAAATCCGGGTCGCCGCGGATCAGCATCCAATCAGGTGGGCTGCAATTTGCAGGTTTTGGGATTTTTCATGAAAAAACAGTTGTGGATCGGCATTGTCGTTCTTACGGGATATTTCTTACTCGCCCAGAATTTACTGGCGCAAAGTCAGCCCGCTCGCGTCACGGATACCCCGGCGTTTGCCGGCGCGCAGTCCGCCACCAAGGGCAAGACGCCCGACCGCGCCGCCGCCTACTACCACTTTGCCCTCGCTCACATGTATGAGGAACAAGTGGCGACGTACGGCCGCAGCGAATTGGCGAATAAAGCGATTGAAGAATACCGCGCCGCGATTGATGCCGACCCGACCTCCGCGTACCTGACCTCGGGTCTGGCCGAGCTCTATGCCAAGACCGGGCGCATTCGCGACGCCGTGGTCGAGGCGCAGGACATTATCAAGCGCAATCCCAACAATCTGGAGGCACGCCGGCTGCTGGGAAGGATCTATCTGCGCTCGCTCGGCGACATGCAGGCGGGCAGCGGTTCGGAGAGCATTCTGAAGCTGGCGATCGAGCAATATGAGCAGATCGTCCGCCTGCAACCCGACAGCATGGATGACCACCTGCTTCTGGGACGCCTGTATCGCTTGAACAACGATCTGCAAAAAGCGGAGAGCGAATTCAAGACCGCCGTAAAACTGCAACCGGATTCCGAAGAAGCGGTCACCACCCTGGCCTATCTCTACAACGAACTGGGGGATACGGCTCGCGCCGGTCAGGTACTAAGTTCGGTACCGAACGGGGAGCGCTCGGCTAAGCTCTATTCGGCGCTTGGTTACACCTACGAGCAGCAAAAACAGTATAAGAACGCCGTTGAGGCGTATCGACACGCGATTGAACTGGACCGCGACAATCTGGACGCGATTCGCGGCCTGGCGGAGAACCTGCTGAACGATGGCCAGGCTGAAGCCGCTCTCGAACAATACAAAGTGATCGCGGACGCGAATCCGGAAGATGCGCAAACTTACGTGCGCATCGCGGAAATCTACCGCAAACAGGGCAAGTTCGATCTCGCGCTCGAGCATCTGAAAAAAGCCGAGACCATGGTGCAGGACTCGGTCGAAGTTCCCTACAACATTGCCGCCATCTACCAGGCGCAGGGCCGCTACGACGAAGCCGTTCCGATCATGCGCAACCTGCTGAAGAAATCGGAAAAGCCCGAGGGCAAGTACTCGAACGGGGAGAAGAGTAATCGGGCGGTGTTTCTGGAGAGGCTGGGCACGATCTACCGCGACCAGGGGAACAATCAGGCCGCCAATGAGATCTTCCGCCAGATCGTCGCCCTGGGGGGCGATGAAAACATAGAGCGCGGTTATCAACAGATCATCGATACCTGGCGCGAAGCCAAGGAATGGCAGAAGGCTACCGACTCCGCCAAAGAGGCGGTGCAGAAGCTGCCCACGAGCCGCGATCTGAAGATGGTGCTGGCGGCACAGCAAGCCGATATGGGCGAGCCCGACCAGGCGCTCAAGGACGTCCGGGCCATGTTGAAGGGCGGCGCCAACTCCGGTGGCGTCAACTCCGATGACCGGCAGGTTTATATCACCCTGGCGCAGATGTACACACGGCTGCACCGGTTCAGCGACGCCGAGCAGGCGCTCGACAAGGCCGAGGCGCTATCGAGCAAGCCGGAAGACAAGGAGTATGTGTGGTTTCTCCGCGGCTCAACTTTTGAGCGTCAAAAGCGCTACCCCGAAGCGGAAGAACAGTTCAAGAAGGTGCTAGCCAGCGATCCGGAGCATGCATCGACGCTGAATTATCTGGGCTACATGCTGGCCGACCAGAACATGAAGCTGGAAGAAGCGCTCGGGTACATCAAGCACGCCGTGGATCTGGATCCCGCCAACGGCGCCTATCTCGATTCTCTGGGCTGGGCTTACTTCCGCCTGGGAAAGTATGAAATGGCGGAAGACAACCTGCTGAAGGCTTCGCAGAAAATCAATACCGATCCCACCGTCCTCGACCACCTGGGCGATCTGTACCAGAAAACCGGACGCCTGAAACTGGCTGCGACCAACTGGGAGCGGGCGCTGACCGAGTGGAACCGCACCCTTGCCGCGGACGTCGATCCGGCAGACCAGGCGCGGGTGCAGAAGAAGCTCGATTCCGCGAAGATGAAGCTGGCCAGGGAAGAGGGCGCGAAGCAGTAGTGGGAATGCAGCCCCTAAAGGGGCATCTGATTCCGAGACGTTACGGCATCGCTGAAGCGATGCCCTGATACGAACCCAGACGCCCTGATACGAAACCCGAACGCTGCTAAACTCATTCCATGCTCGCCGACTATGCGGTCCGCGTGGAGCAGTCCGGCGGACGCCGCCATCCCGAGCCGCCGCATCCCTACCGCAACGACTTTCAACGCGACCGCGACCGTGTGGTCCATGCGCGCGCCTTTCGCCGGCTGGAAGCGAAGACACAGGTTTTCACCCGCCGTTACTCCGACCACTTTCGCAACCGGCTTACGCACACCATCGAGGTGGCGCAGATCTCTCGCACCATCGCCGCGCAACTTGGACTGAACACCGATCTGGTGGAGGCGCTCGCCCTGGTGCACGATCTCGGGCACCCTCCTTTCGGCCACTCTGGAGAAAAAGCGCTCGACACCGCCATGCGCCAACGGGGGTTTTCGTTCGATCACAACCTGCACGCGCTCCGCATTGTCGAAGACTTCGAAATCCGTTACGCCGCTTTCCGCGGGCTGAATCTGACCTTCGAAGTCCGCGAGGGCATCATCAAGCACTCGCACGATTATGACGCCGATCAACATCCGGAACTCGCCGAGTATCTGCTCGATCAGCGGCCGCCGCTCGAAGCGCAGCTCATCGACCTGGCCGACGAGATTGCCTACAACACCGCCGACCTCGACGATGGTTACGAAGCGCGGCTGCTCACGGTCGAGCAGATTGCGGACAGCGTGGATCTTTTTACGCGCCATTACAGCGAGGCAAGAAACCGGTACCCGAATGTCGCCGAGAAGCTGGTCTTTAACGAGGCGCTGAAAAGCATTTTTGACGGCTTTGTCGGAGACCTGATTACGAACACGGGGAAACGCGTGGAAGCCGCGGGCGCGCATTCTCTTGAAGATGTTCGCCGCCATAGCGAGCGGCTTGCCGCTTTCAGCCCTCCGCTCGAAGAGGAGCGCCGCCGGCTGAAAGACTTTCTGTACGAAAATCTTTACTACAGCCCGGCGCTGGCGGCAGAGAAAGAAGACGCCGAGCGCATCACGGGAGAGCTCTTCGCCCACTGGATGGAGGAGCCCGACGATCTGCCGCGCAACTACCGCGAAAAAGCCGCCGCGGAGCCGCTGCCGCGCGTCATCTGCGACTACATCGCCGGCATGACCGATCCGTTCATCTATCAGCAGTATGAGAAGTATTGCGGGGAGTAGGGTCGTGACGCCTAAGAGCCTGTGGTGGAACTCCAGCGCTGGCGACCAGCGCAAAGGCGCCTCTCATAACAGGCACTTACGGTATGCTGAAGGCATACCCTGATACAAATCGCACTTGCACCACAGGCTCCTAAGTTCCGGATGCTAAACTCGGCGGGACCGTTGCCTAGTGAGACAAGAGGCTTATGGCAAATACATTTGGCACAGATATTTTGATTCAAGCTGAAGATCCGCTGAAGGCCGCTAACTTCTATGTCAAGGAACTCGGCTCTGAGATTACGGATAAGAAACCAAATATGGTCAGCCTCCACGGAAAGAATATCAATTTCTTTATTGAGAAAGGTCCTGCTCTTGGACCGGTTCTGGAAGTTACCGTCAAGAGCGTTAAGGAAGCCAAAGCGCGGCTCAAGAAAAAGGGCTGCAAGGTAATTAAGGACGAACCGGATTTTCCACGGAGTTACGTCAAAGATCCACACGGGCTGATTTACAACTTAACGGAGTGATGGAGCGCCGGGCGTCCCCGCCCGGCTGGACGGGCGAGACGCCCGTCCCTCCACCGTATAACTCACGCTACTTCCCATACGTAATCCGGTAGATCACGCCGCCGGCGTCATCGCTCAGGTACATCGACCCTTCGCTGTCGAATACAATTCCTACCGGACGTCCCATCCACCGGCCTTTGTGTTTTTCGCCCGGCGCCAGCCACCCGGTGATGAAATCTTCCGCGCCGCCCACGGGCTGGCCTTTGTCGTCGAGTTTCACGCGCACAACTTTGTATCCCGTCGGGACGCTGCGATTCCACGATCCATGAAACGCGACGAAGATGTTATTCCGGTACTCGGCGGGGAACTCGGACCCTTCATAAAACGCGAGTCCCAGCGGAGCGGAGTGCGCCTGCATCTGGACCTTGGGCTCGACCACACTCTGGCAGCGGTCTTTTCGAGTTTCAGATCCCGGCTTGGTGAAGTCTGAATCGGGCACGCGGTCGCCATAGCAATAGGGCCAGCCAAAATCGCCGCCGTCTTTGCCGAGATCGACGATCACTTCCGGCGGCAGATCGTCGCCCAACCAATCGCGTCCGTTCACCGTTGCCCAAACTGTGCCGGTCTTCGGATTCACCGCCAGCCCCACAGCATTGCGCAGCCCCTTCGCGAAGATCTTCTGGCCGCTGCCATCGGGATTGAATTGCATCACGGCCGCTCGCCGCGGATCTTTCTCGATGCAGACGTTGCAACTCGATCCGGCCGAGACGTACATCTTGCCGCCGTGAAACAAGAGGCTGCGGGTCGAGTGTCCGCCACCGGTCGGCAGATCGGCGAGCGCTTTCGGATTGGAGGCCCGCAGGTTCGCCTCGTCCCAGTCATAGCGGCGCACCTTGTCGTTCTCGGCGACGTACAGCTTGCCTTCATAAAACGCGAGCCCGTGCGGCTCATTCAGCCCGTTAAGAACATTCGCGGTGCGCTCGGCCTTGCCCGCATGTTTGGAGTCGGGAAGCGCGACCAGCTTGCCCTCCGCCGATTCGCTGACCAGCAGGACGCCGCCCGGGCTGAAGACGATCAGGCGCGCGCCGTCAATATTTTCGGCAAAAACTGAGATGTGGAATCCCGGCGGCGCTTTCAGTTGCTGGAGATCGAAACGAGTTTTCTCGGCAGCAAAATCGGCACGAGCAAGAAATATGAGCAGAAACGGAAGCAGAAACGATGGCCGTTGCAGGTTTATTCGTTGCATATTTAGTGGGATGACTCCTCGGCGAGCTCGGTTCATTTCTTCGGTGATTCCTTCTTTCGACTCCGGGAAGAAAAAGCGTGCACGCAGTTTTTATATCAGTTCGCGCCAAAATTACCGCCAGGCGGGGTGCGCTGCCGGGGAGGATGGGGTACAATATATATGAAAAGAAAGCACTTGCATCCACGCTTGGCATCGGGGCATTTGGCACGCAAACTGTTTATAGAAATGCAGGCCGCTGATAGGCTGGCTTTTCGAAGCAAGCTTTTTGAGGCATGCGTGGCGTCGGCGCTTGCCTTTCGTAAGGTTATCGTATCGGTTAACGTCGCAATCAAGATCGCGGCAATCAAGATCGCGCCGGAAGGCACCTGGAGTGGCTCCCCACTCCCCCAATTTTGGAGGAAATTTAAAATGAGAAACCGCACCATCTTCGCTGTGCTGCTCGCCGTAATCCTGGCGGTGCCAGTTTTCGCGCAAGACAATTCCGCCCCCATGAATCAGCCTGCGACAACGCAGGCTTCGTCTAGTCAGACCGGGGCCCAAACGGCCACCGCCACTGGCAAAGATCCCTTGCAGCCGGAGACTCGCGAAGGCTTCTGGGGCCACATGAACCCGTTCGCGCGCAAGAAATACGTTGCGCGGCAGACCCAGCCGATTCGCGACCGCGTCAACGAACTCGATGAGCTGACTGCCTCCAACACCAGGGCGATCAGGGATACCGACGCGCGGGCGCAGGCGGGAATCCTGCTCGCTTCGAACAAGGCCAATGAGGCCGACCAACATGCCATCGACGCCGGCAACAAGGCGCAGGCCGCGCAGCAGACCGCGCAACAAGCGCACACCCGCCTGAACACGGTCGAGCAAGTGGTCACCAACATCGATCAGTACCAGCCCACAACTCAAGCCGAAATACTTTTCAAGTCGGGACAGACGGTGTTGAGTAAGAACGCCAAGACCGCTCTCGATGATATGGCCATGCCGCTGAAGGATCAGCGTGGCTATGTCGTCGAAGTCCAGGGTTTTGCCTCCGGTCGTGGACAAGCGGCGATCGCGAGTTCGCAGAAGATGGCCGAATCGGTCGTCCGTTACCTGGTTTTGAACCACGACATTCCGGTCTACCGCATTTACCTTGTGGGCATGGGCAATGCACCGGCCCCGGCTTCGACCTCGGCGGGCGATGCGAAGCCCAAGCGCATTACCGGCGGCCGGGTTGAAGTCAGCCTCCTGAAAAACAATCTGGAGCAGCTGGCTACGACCACCACGTCGACCCAGGATCAGCAGCAGCAGAAGTAGCAGCATTCTCTCCTGTTGAGCCTCCCGTGAAAGCGGGAGGCTTTTTTTGTTGGTGTGGGGACGGGGCTTCGCCCCGTCCAAGGCCCCGCTTCCACACCACTCTGGAGTCAAATATCGTGCTATCCTCCAACACATCATGGAAACTCTGTTCTACTGGCGCGCGTCTTCGCCCGTCGGCCCACTCTTTCTTGCCGCCTCCACCAAGGGCTTGGTGCGGCTCGAATTCGACGGTCGAGTGCAGAAACTGAATCCGAGGACGATTCATCTGCATGAGTCCAAATCAGCCTTCGCGCCCTATCTCCGCGAACTCAACGATTACTTCGCCGGTGAGCGTCGCGAGTTTTCGTTCCCTCTGGATCTGCGTGGAACCGAGTTCCAGCTCGCGTGCTGGCAGGAACTGCTCGAAATTCCCTACGGCGAAACCCGCAGCTACCGCGACCTCGCTGAAGGCATCGGCCACCCGCATGCCTACCGCGCCGTCGGCATGTCGAACAACCGGAACCCAGTCGCCATCGTCGTCCCCTGCCACCGGGTGATCGCATCGAGCGGCTCACTTTGCGGTTACGGCGGCGGCCTCGACATCAAACGCAAGTTGCTCGATCTTGAGCGAGCCGGTCTTCATTCTTATTCTCGTCTTCCGCTGGGAATCGGCGCATAGACGCCGGGCAGGCGATTCCACTCGCCCTACGATGGGGCGATAAAGTGTGCCCACAACCTGTAAAATCGCTTCGGCTTGTCGAGGATCCCGTGCGTCCCACGATTCAGCAACTCAGCCGGCAAATTCGCGACCGCTCCATCTTTCCCGTTGAACTCACCCGCGATTGCCTGGCGCGCATCGACCAGCTCAACCCAACGCTCAACGCCTTCATCACGGTCACGGCCGACTCCGCTCTCGAGCAAGCGCGGCGCGCCGAGCAAGAAATCCTCCGCGGAGAATGGCGCGGCCCGCTTCACGGCATCCCCATCGGACTCAAAGACATCATCGATACCGCTGGCCTGCGCACCACCGCCGCCAGCGCACTGTTCAAAGATCGCGTTCCCACCGAAGACGCCGAAGTTGTACGCCGGCTGCGCGCTGCGGGCGCAATCACTCTAGGCAAGCAGAACTTGCACGAATTCGCCTATGGCGGCAGCTCGCTGATCAGCTGGTTCGGCGAGGTCCACAATCCATGGGACAGTACGCGTCTGACTGGAGGATCTTCGGGAGGCTCCGCGGCCAGCGTCGCAGCCGGTCTCGGCTTTGCCGCCGTCGGCACCGACACCGCCGGTTCCGTCCGCCTGCCCGCTGCCTACTGCGGAGTCGTCGGACTCAAGCCAACGTATGGCCGCGTGAGCGCCCGCGGAGTCGTTCCCTTGTCATGGTCCTACGATCACGTCGGCCCGGTTGTGAACTCGGTCTATGACGCGGCGTTGATGCTGCAGGTGCTGGCGGGCTACGACGCAGGCGATCCCGCCAGCATTGATGCAGCTGTCCCGGATTTCGTCGCCGCGTTCGCTTATCCCGCGCCTAAGCTGCGCATCGGCGTGCCGCGGGCATTTTTCTTCGACGATCTCCATCCCGAGGTCGCCGCCTCCGTCGAAAAAGCAATCGAGATTTTTCGTGAACTCCGTGCTGAAATTCGCGAGGTTAAACTCGAAGTCTCCACCACCGACCGCAAGCTCGCGAGTGCTGAAGCCTACGCCTATCACGAGTCATTCGTGGCCCGCTCACCGGAGCTCTACCAGCCCTCCACACTCGCGCGCATCCAATCCGGAGCCAAGATCTCCGCATCCGATGCTCTCCGTGCCAGCCGCGACCTGCAGGCTAGCCGTCACGCCATCCGAAAAATATTTGACGACGTGGACGTGCTGCTAACGCCCACCGTTCCGATCCCGCCGCCGGTGATCGCCGATCTCCGCGAACATCCTGACACGCTCCGTCCGCGAGAAATGATCATGCTGCGCAACACGCGGCCTTTCAATGTGTGGGGGATTCCCGCGATTTCCGTTCCCTGCGGATTCACAAAAGATGGCCTGCCGATCGGTTTGCAACTAGCCGCCGCTCCCTGGCGGGAGGACGTGGTGCTGCAGGCCGCGCACACCTATGAGCAAGCGACAGAGTGGCACAAGAGAGGCCAGGGCTGACGAACTTCTAAGAGTTGTCTGCGCGACGCCTAGAGCGTTATCTTGACCTTCTTTAGCTTACGTCCTACTCCAACCATCAATTCGCCCGGAATGAATTTTGCAATTTGAGACGCTGTCACCAACTCACCGTTGATCTTAACGGCTCTCTCTTTGCGTTTTCTCCCTGCCTCGGTTGCAGAGCTGACCAGACCGGCTTGAAGGAGCAGTTTGTCGGTCCTTATTGCGGCGGCGAAAAGATTCTTTGAACTTGGATCGTTTCGGCGGCTTCGGATGTCCACGTCGAAATAACCCATGGAGAGAGCATCTGGTTCTCTGCTGCTCACGTAAACCTTATCGAACCTCACGGCTGCATTGTCGCTCGGCTCATCCGGAGAAGCGGGGTCCACGATCCGCTTTGCAATCTCTGGGGTTAAAGTCAGGTCCACCTGAACTACATCAACCGGCACCTGATCTTTCTGGAATTGCTTCGCCCAATCCTCCGCGGCCTTCGTCGCCGCATCCGCCGAGTGAAAGTCCGCCACGATCCCCCGCGCTAGCTCTTTCTTCAGCGCCATCGGGTGCGTCTTGCCGCTTGCAGTATCCGCTTTCATCGTCGCGATTTGCTCTATCTGCACATCGGTCAGGAGCTCGTAATAGCGCCACATCATCTCGTCCGAAATCGACATCACTTTGCCGTACATTTCGAGCGGCGGCTCGTGGATTCCTATCGCGTTCCCCAGCGACTTCGACATCTTGTTTACGCCGTCGAGGCCTTCGAGGATCGGCGTGGTCAGCACCACTTGCGACTCCTGGCCATACGCTCGCTGCAACTCACGTCCCACCAGTAGATTGAACCTCTGGTCGGTGCCGCCTAATTCCACGTCGGCTTCGAGCGCGACCGAATCGTATCCCTGCGCCAGCGGATAGAGAAGCTCGTGCATGGCAATCGGCTTCTCGTCATGAAAGCGCTTGTGGAACTCCTCGCGCTCGAGCATCTGCGAGACCGTGTACTTCGCCGTCAGACGGATGAAATCCTCGGCCGAAAATTTCGAGAACCAGCGACTGTTGAAGTCGATCACCGTTTTTTCCGGGCTGAGAATTTTGAAGACCTGTGTCTTGTAGGTCTCGGCGTTCTCCGCAATCTGCTCCGGGGTCAGCGGAGGGCGCGTCGCCGAGCGGCCCGTCGGATCGCCGATCATTCCGGTGAAATCTCCGATGAGGAAGATGACCGTGTGTCCGAGATCCTGAAAATGTTTGAGCTTGCGCAGCAGCACCGTGTGGCCCAGGTGCAGATCGGGGGCGGTTGGATCGAAGCCAGCCTTCACCCGGAGCGGCTTGCCCGAAACGAGCGAGCGTTCTAGTTTGGCGCGCAGTTCGGATTCTTTAACGATCTCGGCCGCGCCCTTCTTGATGTATGCCAGTTGTTCGTCAACCGGTGGAAAGTTAGCCATGCGTAGTGATTATAACGATCCGTTGCGTTTGCCAAGCCCGTGCGACAGCCGAGGCCCATCTGTGCACCCGAGACACCCATCATGAATTGTCATCCCGAACGAAGTGAGGGATCTGCAGTTCGCCGCAAGATGCAGATCCCTCACTTCGTTCGGGATGACAAAATCTGGGAGGTTTAGAACTAATGAGGCAGTCGCCGATAGAAGCTCAGCGCTGCGTCTCCCTGCACCAACTTTCTATAGCGCCGCAATTCCCCAAACGCCTCTCCCGGATCAAACTTCTTGGCGTGCTCCGCGATCACCACACTCCGCTCGCCCAACAATTTTGATTGCGCCAGGGCCGCCAGCGTCTTCGCGTACTCGTCCGGCATCGAGTAGGGCGGATCGAGAAACACGAAATCGGCGACGCGGCCCGCCACTTCCAATTGCCGCAGGGCTTTCCCGGCCTCGACCTTCACGATCTGGAACCTCTCTGCAATCCCTAACGATTTCAAGTTTTCCGCAATCAATTCGGCCGCTGCTTTGGACGACTCGACGAAGTACACCATCCGCGCGCCGCGGCTCAGTGCCTCAATGCCCACAGCACCCGTCCCCGCATACAAATCGAGCCACGACGACTCGGCCAAGGCAGCTGGATCGCCCGCGCATAGCACGTTGAAGAGCGTTTCGCGCAGCCGGTCCGCAGTGGGACGGATTTCGAGGCCAGGCAATGACCGCAACGTTCGGCGCCGGTATTGGCCAGCAATCACTCGCATAGGTTCGCGCTCATCGTTTCAGGTTTCTTCCGGCCCAGCCCTTCCGATTCGCCTTTTCGCATCTCCGCGGCGTCAATCGGTGTCTAAGCAGATAGAATACTTGTAGGCCCCTTGATGCGCAGTTGGTCCATCCCGCTCGGACGTATTTTCGGAATTGAAATTCGCGTTCACCTGACGTTCCTGTTTCTACTGGTTTTCGTCTGGAGCACCGAAGCCGCTACGCAGGATGCCAGCGCCGCGCTGCGCGGGCTTGCCCTGGTCGGCATCGTTTTCGGCAGCGTCGTGCTGCACGAATTAGGTCATGCGCTGGTGGGGCGCGGGTCGGGCATTCCGGCGAAGGGTATCATCCTGCTGCCGATCGGCGGCATCACCATTCTCGACGAAGCGCACGCCATTCCCGACCCGATCAACGCCTGGAAGCGTGACATCCGCATCGCGGTTGCCGGGCCGCTGGTGAATCTTTTCATCGCCGGATTATCCGCGCTCATTTTGCTGGCGGCTATGCCGGGCATTTCGCTTACCGCGAAGCCGCTGCTCCATTCGAGCGCCCTGTTGCGGAGCATCGTCTGGGCGAACCTCTACCTTGGCTTGTTCAACCTGTTGCCGGCGTATCCCATGGATGGCGGGCGGGTCTTGCGCGCACTGTTTTCGCGGCGTGGAGATATGGTCCTCGCCACCCAGCGCGCCGTCCGCATCGGCCACGTCTTTTCCATTCTGTTCATGATGGTCGGAATCCTCATGGGCAACTGGTGGCTGGTGATGATCGGATTCTTCCTCTTCGTGGGCGCACAACTCGAAGAGCGCTCGGCGGTATTTCAATCGGTGCTGCAAAGCGTTCGCCTGGAAGAAGTCATGCTCACCGACTTCGCCACACTCTCGCCCGCCGACACGCTGGAAGACGCGCTCGAAAAAGCCGTGCACACGCTGCAGGACGATTTTCCGGTGGTGCGCGGCAGCGACATGGTGGGCGTGGTCTCGCGGCAAAAAATTCTTGAAGCGCTGCGCGCCGACGGCAACGGCTACGTGCAGGCCGTGATGAACCGCATTTTCGACGTAGCCGCCAAACAGGAGTCGCTGGCCTCCGCCTTCCGCAAGCTCTCCGCCCACAATCTCAGCATCATTCCCATCGTCGACGAACAGCAACTGGTGGGAATCGTTACGCTGCAGAACCTGATGCACTCCATGTCGCTGCTGGCCGAAAGCCGCAAGTTGCGCCGGGCGGCGCTGGACTCCTAGGAAGGTCAGAGGTGAGAGGTCAGATTGCAGAGGTTAAAATCCCAAGTTCGCCGACGCCGTTTGCGCGCTTGGGTTCTAACTTCTGAAATCTGACCTCTTACCTCTTACCTGAACTTTGCGTAGACTTCCTGCGCCGCGCCGACCGCGCATCCAAACTCGACCTCCTTCCCCGTGGTTTCGGCGATCACGTGCTCTAGAGCGGCCAGCACTCCCACCGTATCCAGATAATCGTAGTAACCAATGTGAGCGATGCGGAAAAGCTGTCCTTTCAACTCTGCATTTCCGTTGGCCACGACCGCGCCAAACTGCTCGCGGAAGCGTTTGCAAATGACCGTGGAATCGGCGCCGGCCGGAGCTGCGACAGCAGTCAGCGCGGCCGCTGGAGAACTCGGCGCGAATAATTTCAATCCCAGCGCTTCGACGCCGGCGCGCGTCATCGCCGCGCACAACTCGGCGTTCGCGATCAGCGCATGGCGTCCCGCCGCGAGATTCCCGTCTCCCATTTGACGCACATAGTCGAACGCCGCGGCCAGTCCGGCAAACAGAGCGGTGGCGGGCGTGGCGGCCGATTCTGCCTTGGCCGCCGCTTTTCGCTCCTTGCGCAGATCGAAATAAAAGCGCGGAGACTTCGTCCGCTCCATGCGCTGCCACGCCCGCTCGCTGATGGCGCCATAGGCTAAGCCGGGTGGGATCATCAGCGCCTTTTGCGATCCGCCCAGGATGATGTCGATTCCCCAGGCGTCTGGGTCGAGATGGGTTGTGCCCAGTCCGGTGATCGCATCGACGACCAGCAGAGTGTCGGGCAAGCCGCGCACCAGCTTCGCGATGGCCTCGACGTCATGGCGCGCGCCGGTGGAACTTTCGGTGGCTTGCACATAGACGCAGCGGATCTCGGGCGCCAGCTTGCGGCGCACTTCATCGAGCGAAAATGTTTCGCCATAGGGAGCGGCCACGGTTTCGACGTCGCAGCCAAACGCCTTGGCCAGCGCGGTCCAGCGCTCGGCGAACTTGCCAGCGGTCAACACCAAGACGCGGTCGCCGGGAGAAGTCAGGTTCGAGACCGAGGCTTCCATGAAACCCGTGCCCGACGAAGTCAGCACGAGCACATCATTCTTCGTGCCGATGAATTCCTTCACATCGGCCAGCACGCGCGTGAACAGAGCGCGGAACTCGGCCGTGCGATGGTGCGCGCCATAGGAAGCCATCGCCATCTGCGCTTGCGGCAACAGTGGCGTCGGTCCGGGAGTGAAGAGCCGGTTTTTTCTGATCATGGGACCAGAATATGCGAAAGGCTGTGGTTCGGGAAGGAGTGGAAAATGTTCTTGTTCTGGCATCTCCCTGCTGTTGGTCCTTTGCTTATAGTGATCTGTTGCTGACCTGTTAGGGTCTGCATTGAGCCTCAATGATTTTCTTGAGGGTCTCTAAACCTTTTTGGGAAATTGACCCTTCGATTCCATCCGAAAACCGCACCTCTCCTTCTTTCTCCACAACTGCCAACAAGCCATCGCCCGCATTGGATGGTTCGAGCAGTTTCACGCGAACCCTCCTATCCGAGAATTTCTGAGACGGAGGTTTGGTGGCACCACGCAGCACGCTTTTAATCTTGTCTATATCTTCAGCGCTGTGAATTTCGCAACGTCTCCCTCGCTCTTGAATATTCGTCGACGTAATTGGAGTGAGGGTTTCTACTCCGAATGGGACATAGTAAATTGTCATGTTGGCTACTCCCTCATGCCCCTGTACAACACCACAGCTGCCGATGGCCAATGCCAAAGTCGCTAATTTGATTCCCCATAAGTCTAATCTCATCGCACCCTCCAAACTCCAGCTTAATAAGACGTACGGTCATTGAAATCACCGAGTTGTCGCATAACCGGATTCTCATTCCAATTTACGTTGTTCAAAGGAGGGAGGTCAAAGGTCAGAGGTCAGATTGCAGAGGTAAGAGCGCTCGCTGCATATGGTTTTCACCTCTGCAGTCTAACCTCTGACCTCTGACCTTACCGCGTTCTATAATTCTCCCATGCCCCTCATCGATCAGATCCAGAAAGACATTGTCGCGGCCATGAAGGCTCGCGAAGAGCAGCGGCTTTCCACTCTGCGCATGGTTAAGACCGCGCTCAAGAATCGCGAGATCGACAAGATGGCGCCGCTTGACGACAAGGAATCGCAGCAAGTGCTCTCCACGCTGATCAAGCAGCGCAAAGACTCGGTCGAGCAGTTCACCAAGGGCGGACGCCAGGAGATGGCCGACAAGGAAGCCGCCGAAATCACGCTGATCGAAACCTATTTGCCCAAGGCCGCGGGCGAAGAAGAAATCGTGGCCGGAGTCCGCGCGGCGATTGCCGAGATGACGCCCGCTCCCGCTATGAAAGATATGGGAACGGTGATGAAGGCTGCCATGGCCCGCTTCGCGGCGGCGGGCATGCGCGTGGATGGGAAGGTAGTTAGCGAGGCGGTGAAGAAAGAATTGGCGGGGAAGCAGCGATCACCAGAACTCACGTAGGGGCGGACGCCCTCGTCCGCCCGGTCGAGCAAAGCTCGACGGGAAACTGTAGACCGAGTCGAAATCAGAAGAATTGCCCGCACGCTGGCGGTGACGCGTGGACATCCGCAGCGTGAGGTTTTCGGATCGGGGAGGGGAACCCGCCCGAGCTTCGCTCGGGTGCCCGGACGAGGGCGTCCGGGCCTACGTGGGCCTGGCTACTACTTGCCCCGTTGCCACTCCCGATACGCTTCGCTCTTGCTAATGCCGCGCTCTTTCGCTACTTTCTTCAGCGCGGCTTTTTCGTCTGCTTTTTCTTCGGCCATGATTTCGCGCACCCGCTGGGCAACGCTTGTGGTCTCGGATGAGGACGGAGCTGCCCCCTCTTCGGCTTTCCCGATCAGGAGGGTGATTTCGCCTTTGACTTCTCCTCGCGACTTCAGTTGATCCAGTACTTCTGTGACGCGCCCGCGGAGGAATTCTTCGTGGATCTTCGTTACTTCGCGTGCGACCACCACGTGGCGGTTGTTTCCCATAACTTCGACCACATCGGCCAGCGTTTGCAGCAGGCGGTGGGGAGCTTCGTAGAACACCTGCGTGCGCGGAGCGTCTTTCACGCTTTCCAGCAGCTTGCGGCGTTGCCCTGACTTGGCGGGGAGGAAACCGCCGAAGCGGAAGGAATCGGTGGGCAGGCCGCTGGCGACGAGCGCTGCCAGAAACGCCGACGCACCAGGAATCGGTATCACCGGCACGTGGTGCCGGATGGCGAGCGCGATGAGGTGGAATCCGGGATCGGAGATGCCGGGCATGCCCGCGTCGGTGACGAGAGCGATCTTGGCGCCGCCTTCGAGGTCGACGACCAGTTCGGCGGCCCTGGTCATCTCGTTGTGCTCGTGATAGCTGACCAATCGCGTCTGAATGCCGTAATGGCCGAGGAGCTTGAGAGTCTGGCGTGTGTCCTCGCAGGCGATCAGATCGACTTCTTTGAGCACGCGAAGAGCGCGCAGGGTGATGTCTTCGAGATTGCCGATGGGCGTGGCGACGAGATAGAGCGACGGGCCGGCAATGGCTGTGCCCCGTTCGGAGCGGGTGCCACTCTGGGTGTCTTTGTCTTTGTCCTTGTCTTTGCGCATGCCGAAAGTCTAGCAAGGAACCGGCGGTCTTGCCTCCGCTGGCCCGCGAACCTCGTCCAGCAACTCAAACGCTTCGCCTTTTATTCGCTTCGTGCTAAACTGACCAAAACGGATGTGACAGCCAACACTTCCCGCTCCAGCCCGCGGGTGTAGGCTAACCGGGATTCGTACCGCGGATTCCAGATTCAGAAATCAGGAGCAGCCATTATGGCCGAAGAGCGTAGCCGAGCAGAAGAGCGCAACATCGATCGCAACATTGATCGCAACACAGATCGCAATAACGAGCGTGTCAAGGCAATCGATCTCGCCTTCGCACAGATTGAAAAGCAGTTCGGCAAAGGGTCCATTATGCGGCTGGGGTCGAAGGAAGCCATCGTCCCGATCGCGGTGATTTCTACGGGCGCGATTTCGTTCGATGCCGCGCTGGGCGTGGGTGGCGTGCCGCGCGGGCGCGTGGTTGAAATCTTCGGCCCGGAGTCTTCCGGCAAAACGACCATCGCCTTGCAGGTGATTGCCGAGGCGCAGAAGGCGGGCGGCATGGCGGCCTTTGTCGATGCCGAGCATGCGCTCGATCCGGGGTATGCCAAGAAGCTGGGGGTGGACGTCGACAACCTGCTGGTCTCGCAACCGGACTATGGCGAGCAGGCGCTGGAAATTACGGAAGCGCTGGTGCGCTCGAACGCCATTGACGTGCTGGTGGTGGACTCGGTGGCGGCGCTGGTGCCGAAGGCCGAACTCGACGGCGAGATGGGCGACAGCCACATGGGGTTGCAGGCACGGCTGATGTCGCAAGCGCTGCGCAAGCTGACGGGGACGGTGGCCAAGTCGCGCACCTGCTTGATTTTCATTAACCAGATTCGCGAAAAAATTGGCGTGATGTTCGGCAATCCGGAAACCACGACGGGCGGACGCGCGCTGAAGTTCTATTCGTCGGTGCGCATTGACATCCGGCGCATTGCGGCCATTAAAGAAGGAGACGTGGTCACGGGCTCGCGCACGCGGGTCAAGATCGTGAAGAACAAAGTAGCAGCGCCGTTTCGCGAAGCCGAGTTCGACATTCTTTATGGCGAAGGGATTTCGCGGGAAGGCGACCTGCTCGATCTGGCGGTGGCGCAAAATATCCTGGAGAAATCGGGATCGTGGTTCAGCTATAAGGGGGAGCGCATCGGGCAGGGACGCGAGAACGCACGTGCCTTCCTGAAGGAAAACAAAGACACGATGGCGAAGCTCGACGCCGAAGTGCGCAAAGCGCTGGGACTGACCGCGGCCGCGGCGTCGCCGGCTGCGGTCCCGGCGCAAGCTACGGGTACGCAGGGACGGGTCACGACCATGCCGTCGGCGGCGGAAGCGGCGAAGGTGCCGGCGGCGAGACGGTAATTCTCGAAGCGCAACTTATTAGTCGATGGGAGAGACGGGCGTCACGCCCGTCTCTCCCATCATCCGACCACCCCCTTCCGATTGCCATCCCTGCTTCCCCCGCATACAATCTTGTTTCTTCGACCGAGGGCCCCGTGAAGCGCATCAAAGCCATTTATCCAGGATCGTTCGATCCTCCTACCAACGGACATCTTGACCTGATCGAGCGCGGCAGCAAGATCTTCGACGAACTGGTGGTCGCCATTCTGCGCAATCCCGAGAAAGACCCGCTGTTCAGCGTCGCCGACCGGCGCAAGATGCTGGAGGCGATGACCGCGGGCTTTGACAACGTCTCGGTGGACACCTTCGACGGCCTTACCGTGGACTACGCGTTGCGCGTCGAGGCCCATGCCATTGTGCGCGGTATTCGCGCCATCAGCGACTACGAGTACGAACTCCAGATGGCGCTGATGAATCGCAAACTCCAGCCCGATGTGGAGACGGTGTTCATGTTGCCCGCGGAACAGTATTCGTACTTGAGTTCACGTCTGGTACGCGAAGTTGCGCAGCTCGGCGGATCCATTAAATCCCTGGTGCCTGAACTCGTGGAGCAGAAGCTTCGTGAGAAAATGGACGTGGCTCACAAATTCGCGAACAGCGAGCCGCCCGAGGACCAGACGCCATCCGAGGGCAAGAAGAAATCCAGGAAAAAGAAAGCTTAACCATAGTAAGCATGAGCTAGTAATGAGCCCTGTAACTCATCCCGTCCGCCTGACGGAACGCATCAATCGCATTGAGCCCTCCGCGACCTTGGTGGTGGTGGGCGAGACCGAGAAGTTGCGCCAGCAGGGGATTGATGTCGTGGATTTCGGCGCCGGCGAGCCCCACTTCTCCACGCCGCAGCACATCAAGGATGGTGCCATTGCCGCGATCCAGTCGAATTTTTCGAAGTACACCGCCGTCGGCGGCACCACCGAACTGAAGGACGCCATAATGCACCGTCATGCCGTGGACTTCGATTCGGATTACCGGCGTGAAGAAACCGCCGCCTCGGTGGGCGGCAAGCATGCGCTGTTCAACGTCATTTCCGTGCTCGTCGATCATGGCGACGAGGTTATTCTTCCCGTCCCCTACTGGGTCTCGTTCAAGGACATGGTGCGCTACGCCGGCGGCAACTGCGTGCTCCTGCAGAGTGACGAATCGCTGGGGTTTCGCGTCACTGCCGAAATGGTGGCGAAGCTGGTGACGCCGAAGACCAAGCTCATCATTCTGAATTCCCCCTCTAACCCTTCCGGAGCGGTGATGAGCGCGGAAGACATGACCGAAGTCGTGCGGCTGGCCCACGAGCGCGGGATCTGGGTAATTTCCGATGAGTGCTATGTCTATCTGAACTATACCGGCAAGCGCTTCTCGGTGGGTTCGTTGCGCGAGTTCCGCGACCGCTTCCTGGTAGTAGGATCGCTGTCAAAGACCTACGCCATGACCGGCTGGCGTCTAGGATTCACGCTGGGCCCGGCGGCCATCATCACCGCGGTGCAGAAACTGCAGAGCCAGTCCACTTCGAATCCGACCTCGATCGTGCAGAAAGCGGCGGTGGTAGCGCTCAAAGGCCCACAGCAATGCGTGGAAGACATGCGCGTGGAGTACATCAAGCTGCGCGATCACGTGGTGAAAGGACTGCGCTCCATACCGGGCGTGAAATGCACGCTGCCGGAAGGTGCGTTTTATGCTTACCCCAATGTTTCGGCATTTTTCGGGCGTAGCGGGATAACCTCGGCCTCTGAGATCGCCGGCAAACTGCTGCGCGAGGTGCACGTCGCCACGGTTCCCGGAGAAGGCTTCGGCTCGAAGGAAAACATCCGCGTCTCCTATGCCACCTCGATGGCCGAACTTAGTCGCGGCCTGGAGCGCATGCGGAAGTTCTTAGGGTCGCTGTAGTATCGCGTGCCGCAAAATCCGCGCCGTGAAGAATCACGTTTGCCCGGCGTCCTCGGCGACTCGACAGTAAAAAAATTCTTATGCCCGCACCCATTAGCACCATCGCACAAATCGGCGGCCACGAAGGCCAGTCCGTCACCATCCGGGGATGGCTCTACAATCTCCGCGAAAGCGGCAAGCTCCTTTTTCCCCAATTTCGCGACGGCTCCGGCATCATTCAGGGCGTCGTGCCGAAAAACGCCGTCCCGCCTGAAGTCTTCGACACCATCAAAGGCCTCACCCAGGAATCCAGCGTCATCGTGGAAGGAAGAGTGCGCGCCGATAAGCGCGCCCCCGGCGGCTATGAACTCGACGTCGCGAACGTCCAAGTCGTGCAGCGCGTCCCAGAAACCGATCCCTACCCCATCACTCCCAAAGAACATGGCGTCGATTTTTTAATGGACCACCGCCATCTTTGGCTGCGCTCCCAGCGCCAAGCCGCCATCCTGCGCGTGCGCGCCGAAATCATTCGCGCCGCCCGCGATTTCTTCGACAGCAACGGATTCACCCTCACCGACCCGCCCATTCTCACGCCCGCCGCCTGCGAAGGAACCTCTACGCTCTTCCCCGTGGATTACTTCGAAGAGCAGGCCTACCTCACGCAGTCGGGCCAGCTCTACATCGAAGCCACCGCGATGGCGCTCGGCAAGGTCTATTCGTTCGGTCCAACCTTCCGCGCGGAGAAATCGAAGACGCGTCGCCACCTCACCGAATTCTGGATGGTCGAACCGGAAGTCGCCTACGGCACGCTCGACGACCTGATGGAACTCGCCGAAGGCCTACTGACTTTCTTAGTAAAGCGCTGCCTGGAACGCCGCCGCCCTGACCTCGAAACCATCGGCCGCGACCTCGCGAAGCTCGAGAAAATCGACGCGCCGTTCCCGCGCATCACCTACGACGAAGCCGTCACGAAATTGCAGGAAGGCCACGCGCAGGGCGCGCTCGAAAATAAATTCGAGTGGGGCGGAGACCTCGGCTCGCCCGACGAAACTTATCTCTCGTCGCTCTACGACCGGCCCGTCATGGTCCATCGCTACCCGGCCAGCGTGAAAGCGTTCTACATGGAGCCCGATCCCCAGCGTCCCGAACTTGCTCTCTGCGTGGACGTGCTGGCCCCTGAAGGCTACGGCGAAATCATCGGCGGATCGCAGCGCATGGCCTCCCACGACTTGCTCCTGCAGCGCATTCACGAGCACCATCTGCCGGAAGAAGCTTTCAAGTGGTATCTTGATCTCCGCAAATACGGCAGCGTTCCCCACTCCGGCTTCGGCATGGGCATCGAGCGCGCCGTCGCCTGGATCTGCGGATTGGAGCACGTGCGCGAGACGATTCCCTTCCCGCGCATGCTGCATCGGCTGTATCCGTAGCGTCGCGGTGCACGGTGTTCACTCGCAGAGATCGCTGAGTTCGCAGAGAAAGTATTTTGCATGAATACCGCAGTAGTTCAAGCAGATCGGCTGAACGCGATCACTGAGCAGATCATCGGTGCTGCGATGGAGGTTCATCGTGCGCTCGGTCCAGGTCTTCTGGAATCGGCGTACGAAGCTTGCCTGGTTTTCGAACTTCGCGAGCGGGGGCTCCGCGTAGAGCAGCAAAAGCCGCTCCCGATCGCTTACAAAGGAGTAAAGCTCGATTGTGGCTATCGATTGGACTTGGTAGTAGCTGATTGCGTGATCGTCGAAATTAAAGCTGTCGAGAAATTAAATTCAGTCCACGAAGCCCAATTGCTCTCCTACCTGGAGCTGGCCAATTGCCGCGTGGGATTGCTCCTCAACTTCCACTGCACAATGTTGAAGCACGGAATTCGCAGATTAGTGAATGACTTCCCTTCCTCTGCGTACTCTGCGATCTCTGCGGTTTAATAGGAAGCATATGGCTCAACGCAGCACGACGTACAGCAGCATCACGCCGCGACTGATCCGCGTGATCGGAGTTCCTCTTGACCTTGGCCAATCTCGGCGTGGGGTTGACATGGGGCCTTCCGCGGTTCGGGTTGCCGGACTCGACGCGCGCCTTGAAGCCATCGGACACATTGTCGAAGATGCCGGCAACATTGCCGTCGCCATTCCCGAGCAGAAAAAAGCCGGCGCCGCCAATTCCAAATACCTCAAGGAAATCACCGCCACCTGCACCAAGAGCGCCGACCTGGTATTGAAGACGCTTGAAGCCGGCAAGGTGCCTCTCATCCTCGGCGGCGATCACTCGGTTGCGGTGGGCACGGTGTCAGGGGTGGCCGAGTTCTACCGCCGCAAGAACCAGAAAATCGGGCTGCTCTGGATCGACGCTCACACCGACATGAACACTCCCGACTCTTCTCCGAGCGGCAACGTCCACGGCATGCCGCTCGCCGCGCTCATGGGACTTCCTCCCGTGGAGCTGGGCAAGATCTACGCCTTCTCTCCCAAAGTGCGGCCGGAAAATTGCGTGCTCGTCGGCATCCGCGACGTCGACAACTTTGAAAAAGAAAACATCCGCAAATCCGGAGTCCAAGTCTTCACCATGCGCGACATCGACGAGCGCGGCATGCGCGCCGTGATGGAGGAAGCGCTCCGCATGGCCGGACACGGCACGGCCGGTTATCACGTTTCGCTCGACATGGATTGGATCGACCCCGAAGACGCGCCTGGAGTCGGCACTCCGGTGTGGGGCGGCGCCACATATCGCGAAGCGCACCTCGCCATGGAAATCATCGCTGACCACGGGCGCATGCTGAGCTTCGAAATCGTGGAAGTGAATCCGGTCATCGACGAGCACAACCAGACCGCCGATTTAGCCGTTGAGCTGGCGCTCTCGGCGTTTGGGAAGAAGATACTGTAGAGACGGGGCAAGCCCCGTCTCTACAGAGAAAGAACCGCAACGGCTCACTGCACGTCGGAAACTTTGCCGTTGATAAACGTAACCTTCAGGTCCTTGTAGACATAGATCTGCTTGGAGCCAAGATTGACGATCTTGTCCGGGTTCCCGAGCGCGGCTTTCACTTGATCTGGGGTTTGATTTTTCTCTATCTGCTGAGGCTCGGGCGGGGGCGCTTGTTGCTGCGCTTGTCCTTGAGCGGCACCCTGGTCGCCGCCTTGCTGGTTGTTGCCTTGCTGATCGTTGCCGCCCTGTTGTCCGTTGTTGCCACCCTGATCGCCGCCGCTATCGTCAATGGCGAGGAGACCGCCGATCGTATCTTCTACCTGCGGAGCGGCGGCGGTCGCGAGCGATCCTTTGGCGAACTGGAAAATCACGTCGGCCTTGAAGAACGTAGTCGGACTGACGTTATTACAGGAATCGCAGTCGACGATGCTGATGACCACCTGATCTTTGGGCAGATTGACGATGACCTTGGAGGGATACACTTTGTTGCCAACTTGGAAAAACTGGGTCGTTTGCGTCTTCCCTAATTTTCCCAAGCCCCAGCCGACGACCTTTGACGCCACCGGATTGGGAGAATGAACTGTTCCGCTTTCATATTTGGTGGAGAGAACGCTCTGGTCGGAATAAGGCACACCGAGGATTCCACCCTTCTTGATGTTCAGGATGGTGCCCGCCTCCACTACGGCAGCTCCGTTCGAATCCGACCCCATCTTCACCAGCTTGTATTGCGCGGACAGTTGCTCCTGTAGAGAAACCGCCTGCGCATTGGCTAGCGACATCGGAAAGATGGTGGCAGCCAGAAGCACAATCCCAGGAATCAGAGCGTCGAATTTCTGCGACATCGTAAAACCCTCCGGTTCAGCTTTTCCCAAAGTTCGACTCCGAGCGGCGCGCGGAACGAGCGGCGCGCAAAACAGTGAGCACAGAGCCAGGGAATGTCTCGCCACTTCATTGCAGAGGGAGCGTCGTCATGCGACTCCCTCTGCTTGATGATTGATCGGTGAAACTCCGTTTTGCAAGCGGTCGTTCTACAGCCCGCCGGACTACATCCCGCAACTACAGCCCGCCGGACGATCCCGCGGCTTCCTGCTTGACCTGTGTGTCGGTCTGGTCGGCCGCCTGTTGTTGGTCTTGCAGAGTTTTTTCCGCAGTGGTATCCGCCGGTGGAGGCGGTACATCCGACGGCTTCGTGCCCGTATCTGGCGCTTTCGGGATACCACCCGTACCCTGCTTCTTCGCCAGTTCGCCCAAGCCGGTATTGAGCTGTTCCGCGAAGTGGTTTTGCATCTCCTGCAAGTCGTCCACTCTAACGGCTACTGTTTGTCCGGGCGCGCATTCCGACTTCTTGCTCGCCGAGACGCTGGCGTTCACCATATTGTCGGCATCGGGAGTGTCGGTGAGCCGCATGATTACGTCACCCGCGGTCAGCCCACATTCCTGCCCGTTCGCCACTACGGTGAGATCGCTGGCCACCACAAAGGTGCGCCTTGCCGGATCCAGCGCCGGCGGAACTTCGTTGCTGGCATTCGCCGGTGCTTGAGCGGCTGGAGCGGCGGACGCGCCACTCTGCGCCGCTTGTGCCTGCTGCACAGCCAACTGCGCCTTCACTTCATCGGCGATGGCCTGCTTGACTTCGGGAGTCAGTGCCACCTGGCCCGAGGCCGCGGCCGGAGCAGGACCACCTCCACCACCGCCTCCGTCGCCGGCATCCGCACCTGCCACCGCCTGGGCCGCATAGGCCGCCTGCAAGTTCGCCGCAATCAGGTAATCCGTCAGCCAGAACGCCGGCGAAGCATAGACGGGATAAGGCGTGAACCACCCGCCGTAGAAGCCAAACCACGGAGCTCCTCCCCAACCCCACGCCCCTACGCCCCAGACAACGGGTGACGCCCACGGGTTATAGGCCCAACCGTAGAAGCCGGGATTGTAGAAGGATCCAGGATAGTAGCCGTAGTAGTGATAGCCGCCGTAGTAGTAGCCGCGATACACGCCGGTGTGGTAGACGCCGTGGGAATAGTAGGTGCGCGAATAATATGAGTGGCCGCCGCGGTTGACGTAGCTGCGCTGCACGTATCCGCCGTGCCGTCCCGTGTTCACGACGCGCGCTCCGTTGTGTTCACCCACAACCGTGCGTCCGCCGTGGACCCCATGCTCAATGTGCATGCCGCCGCGATCAATCGAACGAACCTGGCCATTGGGACGGATGCTTGCCTTTCCTCCACCCTTCAGAGAAACGTTCTTGCCCGGAGGAGTGTGGCCGCCCGCGCCCCTGCTGGCGTTCGCTGGAGCACCTTTGTTGCCACCGCCCGCTGGACCACCCTTGTTTCCGCCACCCGCTGGACCGCCCTTGCCGGCGCCCGCTCCGGCGGGTCCGCGGCTGGTCGCGCCTGCCGTACCAGTTTTGTTCGCGCCCGCTGCGCCACCCCGGTTGGTGTTCGCTCCGCCGGGGCGATTGGTCGCGCCTGCCGTACCAGTTTTATTCGCGCCCGCTGCACCGCCTCTGTTGGTGTTCGCGCCGCCGGGTGCGTGAGTGGTCGCGCCCCCGCCCGCGTGAGTGGTCGCGCCGCCGGGTTTGGCACCACCGCCCGCGCCGCTGGGTTTGGCACCACCGCCTGCGTGCTGCGCCGGGGCGGCGTGCGGCGCAGCCGCCGGCTTGCTCGGAGCGGACGCGTGGGGAGCAGGCGCACTCTTTTTGTCCTTTTGAGCCGAAGCCACTGCGGTTACGGCGAGAAGAACCAGCAATACGGACCATTTCGGCAGGACGTTCTTTCTTCGGATGCTCGGATTCATAGCCACTCCTGTGAGATGTGAAGCTCTAAATCTACCAGCAGGGTCCATGCGCGGCCACAGAAACTGTCAGCCTGCAATCCCGCTCGCGGTTTCTTCGACGAGAGCTTCCGGGTCCGAGTGCCACAGGGAAGGTTCGGCACCGGCCTTTGAAGACCCGACAATTTTCACACCTGTTTCAGCACAGTGTCAAGCGAGCGTAACGAGCGCTAGCGGGTCAGCGGGATTAGAGACATACTACCCAACGAGCCCATCGCCGAGCTATGACCGACTGCGACTTCCGTTTGACCGATTTCCACAGCGCACGATAGACTGATTGAGTTTGCCTGTACTTGCGGACCCGTTCTGGGGCCGCTCCGCGTTTCCGGTGAGAAGCCGCAGCGGGAAAACAGCAAGCACAAGATTGTATTTGCCGAGCTGCGGACGGGGCAAAGCCCCGTCCCTACACGAGCGTAAGGAGAGTTTATGTACGCGGTGATCCGCGCAGGTGGAAAGCAGTATCGGGTGGCCCCGGGCGACGTGATCCGGGTGGAAACACAGGAAGACAAGGACGGACGAGTCGAGTTCGGCGACGTGCTGGCGGTTTCCGCCGAGGCGGGCAGCGTTGTGCCTCCGGGATCGGGGGCGCTGGTAACCGGCGAGGTCGTCGAACAGGGACGCGGCGACAAGATCCTGGTCTTCCACTACAAGCGCAAAAAGCAATACAAGAAGCTGCGTGGACACCGGCAGGACTATACCGCGGTCCGCATCACCGAGATCGCTTTTGATGGGCAGTCGTTCAAAGCGCCCGAGCTTCCGAAAAAAGAGAAGAAGGTGAAGCCGGCGCACGAGGGCGGCGAAGAGGTGAAGACTTCGAAGCGGCCGGGGAAAAAGGCGACGAAGCCGGCGGCGCACGCGCACGGGAAGAAATCGGCGCCGAAGAAAGCAGCGAAAGCGAAAAAGAAGTAGCGCGAATTCATCGTGAGAACTCCCTGCGGCAGCGAGCTTGGGAATGCTGAGTAGGGGTCGCTTCGTCAGGCTCAGGGCAGGCTCTTCGACTCCGTCAAGATATGCGCTCCGCGCATTTCTTGGCTCCGCTGAGGATGACAATTTTGGTTTTTAGATTAACTGGCAACTGGCCACTGGGAACCGGGAACCGGGAACTGATTTTATGGCGCATAAAAAAGGACAAGGCACTTCACGAAACGGGCGCGACTCGAACGCGCAGCGGCTTGGGTTTAAGGCTTTCGGGGGACAACTGGTGCCCGGCGGCACGATCATCGTGCGGCAGCGGGGGACGCGGGTGAAGCCTGGGCTGAACGTTGGCCGCGGCAAGGACGACACTCTCTTCGCCAAGATCACGGGGCGGATCAAGTTTGTCAATAAGGGATCGATGGGGAAGTTTGTGCTGATCGAGCCCGAGGCTCTCGAAGCGAAATAGGTGGGCACTTTGACTCGCCGAAAAAACCCGGGCCCTCCTATTCTTGTGGGATAATGAGCGCACTAGTGGGTGGGGCGCCGATGCCAAGAGCGAAGTTTGGCGAGTCCGAGTGGCCCGATCTTCCCGGGGAACCCGAGGGTTGGCGTGAGCTTCAGGTACGGGCGCGGAGAGCACGAGACGCCAAGGAACTGGAAGCGATCATCGCCGAGATGAACCGGCTCCTCAGAGAGTGCGAAAAAAAAGCGGCGGCCGACGAAGCGCCGCGTCCCACCTCCCGGCGTGGCAGCATCAAGCCGACTTCAATCCCCGAATAGGGTTCACTCTGTTGGGTTGGCGATACGGTGTAATTCGGAACGCACTTCTGCAATTCGGGATTTTCTCTTCTGATAGGCGTCCAATTCGTCGGGCGTGAAATCCGTCAACTTGCGACCCATGATTGAATCGAGTTGCAGTTGTAAAAGATCGCATAGCTCGAGAGCTATTTGAGCGATTCCGCTGGGGTCCATACAATGCCCCCGTATGGATTAGAGCGCACAATCTCACAAAGCGCCGTGATGCTTGATTGCCTTCATAGTATCGTTTGACACAAGTGATTGTGATGTGCGACCGCAATCTTTCGAGAGTCCATGTTTATTGATGAAGCTAGAATTCGAGTGAAGGCTGGAGATGGTGGGAACGGCTGCATGGCGTTCCGGCGGGAGAAATTCGTTCCTCGCGGCGGGCCTTCGGGCGGTGATGGGGGCCGCGGTGGCGACATCTGGATGGAATCGAGCGAGCGCCACAACACGCTGGTGCATTTCCGTTTCAATCCGGAATACAAGGCGGAGCGTGGACGGCACGGCGAGGGTGCGAAGAAAACCGGCCGCGACGGGGAAGGGATTGTCCTGAAGGTGCCTGTAGGCACGATCGTTTTCGACGAGGACACAGGCGAGAAGGTTTACGATTTTTCGCGCGCCGATGAACGCGTTGTGATCGCGCGCGGCGGACGCGGCGGTCGCGGCAACGCGCAGTTTGCCACTTCCACGCACCAGGCGCCACGCGAGCACGAAGACGGACGTCCAGGGGAAGAACGCAACTTTCGCCTGGAGTTGAAGCTGCTCGCCGATGTCGGCCTCGTAGGATATCCGAACGTGGGCAAGTCCACGCTGATTTCGGTCATCTCGGCGGCGCGGCCTAAGGTTGCGGATTATCCGTTTACTACGCTCGAACCTAACCTCGGCGTGGTGCTGGCGGGAGACAAGGGGAAAGAGGAGAGTTTCGTGGTCGCCGACATTCCGGGCTTGATCGAAGGCGCGCACGCTGGATCGGGCCTCGGCACGCAATTCCTGCGGCACATCGAGCGCACGCGTTTGCTGGTGCACATGGTGGATGTCTCCGACAGCAGCGGGCGGGACGACGTGGTGAAGGACGTTGAGGTCATCGTGGGCGAGCTAAAGAGTTTCGGGGCGGGATTAGAGAAGAAGCCGACTTTGATGGTCGCGTCCAAGATCGATGTCGCGAACCCGGAGAAGCTTAAGAAGCTGAAGCAGTGGGCGACGCGCAAGAAGATGAAGCTTTATCCGATTTCAGCCGTCACCGGCGAGGGGATCGAGAAGCTGAAGTTTGCGATGGCGGAGGGTGTGGAGAAGGTAAGGAAGAAGCTGGCGGAGGCGCAAGCGGAAGAAACGAAGGGTTCTCGATCGGGCGCTTAGATTTGCCACCGGCTGTGAGGATGCGACTGTTAGAGAGGGGGATTTATCAACAACTACACCGTGACGGCTACATTATGGAAGGGTTAGCTTGTCGGTTCCCGCCCCACATCATCCATCCGAACAGACAACCCCCTGCTAACCACCACACCAGTTCAGACACCATCCACACAACCGATGTGTGGGGCGCTGGTGTGCCAGACAATGTCCCTTGAAGATAGTTATCTACAACGGACGAGACAAACATCGCGAAGCCCCATGACAGAGCACCGAACAAACAAGCATATTGATTTGAGCTTAATCTTCGGGGCGCGCCTTCTCGTTGCTGAAAGCGTGAGGGCCATGGTATGCCAAGAAGCTTACAAGAGAGTTTAAACACCACCACCCACAGCAAGCCAGCCATGATCGAGACAACAAAAGGCAAGTGTCGCATCACTTGAGAATGATGCCGTCAAATCTGGCAGAAAGCAACCCACGCAAATAGCTGGCGTTGACCGCGATTACACTCCGAATCGATCTCTAACCAAACTTCGATTGTGCCGCCGCCCTCCCTGCCACCCACCGTGCTAGAATTTGCACAGCTTCAGACCCTATACCCTGGACCCTACTTTGATTGAACTTGCACCCTCGATACTCTCGGCGGATTTCGCCCACCTGGCGGAGCAGGTAGAGCTGGCAACGGCGGGCGGCGGCAGCGTGATCCATGTCGATGTCATGGATGGGCATTTTGTTCCCAATCTGACCATCGGGCCGCCGGTGGTTAGATCCCTGCGCCGGGCGACTCGGCTTCCGCTGGACTGCCACCTGATGATTGAGAACCCCGACCAGTACATTGCGGAATTTGCGGAAGCGGGAGCGGACTGGATTTCGGTGCATCAGGAGACGTGCCGGCACTTGAACCGGACGCTGCACCTTATCAAGAGCCATGAATGCTTGGCGGGGGTGGTGATTAATCCGGCGACGCCGGTGGAGACGCTCGGCGAAGTGCTCGACACGGTGGATTATGTGCTGGTGATGAGCGTGAATCCGGGGTTTGGGGGGCAGAAGTTTATCCCGGGGACGCTGCACAAAATGAGGAAGTTGGCGGAGATTCGCGCGGCGCGGGGCTACCAGTACCGCATCGAAGTAGATGGCGGTGTCGGGATGGACACGGTGGCGGAGGTGGTGCACGCCGGGGCGGAGATCCTGGTGGCGGGCAATGCGGTGTTCGGCAAGGGCGATGCCAAGGCGAACGCGCAGGCGCTGCTGGAAGCGGCGCGGAGCGCGAGTTTGCAGCGGGTGTAGGGGAATTTGTAATTTGGGAATTTGTAATTTGTAATTGAGAATCCTAAACGGCGATGGCCAGAATTGGCTTTCCAATTACCAATTTCAAATTGCCAATTACAAATTGTTCTCTGTGCCTCCGTGGTGAAAAGGTCTTGAGGTCTTCCTATGCGTCGTAATTCCAGTTTTGTCCTTCTCGCGTTGCTGTTGGCGTTGACGGTGGCGTGCACGAACAAGAAGGCGGTAAATCCGCTGGCCAACGTCGGGTCGAAACAGCCCGACAAGGTGCTGTTTGACCGGGCTATGGATGCCATGAAACACAACCGCTTCGACGTGGCGCGGATGACGCTACAGACGCTGATCAACACCTATCCGGATTCGGAGTTTGTCGCGCGGGCGAAGCTGGCGGTGGCGGATTCGTGGTACGCCGAGGGCGGCTCGACGGCGTTGCAGCAGGCCGAGATCCAATACAAAGATTTCCGGACGTTCTTTCCCAATATGCCGGAGGCGGCCGAGGCGCAGCTGAAGGTGGCAAACATCCACTATCAGGAGATGGAAAAGCCGGACCGCGACTACACGCACGCGATGCGGGCGGAGGAGGAATACCGGGCGCTGATCATGGAGTATCCGGACAGCAAACTGGTGCCGCAGGCGAAGCAGCGGTTGCGGGAAGTGCAGGAAGTGCTGGGGGAACGGGAGTTCGAGATCGGACACTTCTATTATCTGCGGATGGCGTATCCGGCGGCGATTGCGCGGCTGAAAACGCTGGTGGACCGCTATCCGTTATATAGCGGTGCAGACGAGGCGCTGTATCTACTGGGGCAATCGTACGAAGGCGAGATCAATGCGGTGCGGAAGAATCCGCGCGCGAACGAAGTGGCCAAGACCAGGATGATCGAGGATCTGACGAAGGCTGCGGGGGATGCGTACGGGAGGATCATCAAGCGGTATCCGGCAATGGACCGGGCGGTGGATGCCAAGGCGCGGCTGGAGGCGCTGCATCAACCGGTACCGCGGCCGACCCGGGCGGCGCTCGAGAATAGTAAAAAGGAAGAGGCGAGCCGGCAACAGGCGGGCATGCTGTCGAAGGGGCTGGGGACCTTCGAGAAGTTTCCCGACGTGTCCAGGGCCGCACGCGTGGGCGAGCCGACGATGGTGGATCCGGAGCCGGTGACGGCAACGGGCGTGGTGAGAGAGCTTACCAGTTCGATGGGCGGCGGGGACAGCAAGCTGAAGGTGGAGACGGTGAACGGGACTGTGACGCCGAATCAGGAGGCGCCGCGTTCGCCTGCTCCAGCGGTAGCGGCGGCAGCCGCTCCGGCTCCGGTTGCGGCAGCCGAGTTGAAGCCAACTGTGCCGGATCCGAATGAACTGAAGCCGAACGTTGAGCCCGATCAGAACACCCTTCCCCCACTACAGCAGAGCAATCAAATGGACAGTAGTGGAGCAACGAGCACTGCTTCTTCGAGTACGACGACGAAAACCGAAGAGATGGCGGATATTTCCTCAAGCAAGAAGAAAAAGAAGAGGGGATTGAAGAAGCTGAACCCGTTCTAGAGAGGTCAGAGTTAATCAGAGTTAAGAAGGCAGATTACAGAGGTTACTACCGGTTTTGTCAGCTGACTTCTGCAATCCGCCCCCCAACTCTTCAAGTCTTGCCTCTCAGTTCCTCAATCTGACCTCTTAACTCTGACCTCTTCCACCCCTCCCCAACAGACTAGGAACGGTCGTAACCTATTACCCGTGCGGGAATCGTTGACTTAGGTTGAGGGACAGGATAGTTTCGCGTTATCTCTCCTTTTTTGCAAAGGATGACGCTTGTCGCGGAAAATACTGCTTGCCGATGATAGTGTGACAGCCCAGAACATGGGGCGAAAAATCCTGGCCGATGCCGGGTATGATGTGGTCACGGTCAATAACGGATCTGCCGCCCTGAAGAAAATCACCGAACTCAAGCCCGATTTGATCGTGCTCGATGTGTACATGCCTGGCTACAGCGGGCTGGAAGTCTGCCAGCGGCTGAAAGATTCGGACGAGACGGCGCACATTCCCGTGCTGCTGACGGTGGGCAAACTGGAACCTTTCAAGGCGGATGAAGCGCGCCGGGTCAAGGCCGACGCTCATATCGTGAAGCCATTTGAAGCCAGCGAGTTGCTGACCGCGATCACGCGACTCGAAGACCGCATGGTGCCGCAGGCATCCGAAGGCGGGCGCTTTAGCACGTCGGTTTCAGGCATGGAGAGGTTCGGCGGCGAGGATGGCGGCAGGAAAACGGAAAGAAACACGATGGCCGATACGGGATGGAAGAGCCGGCTGGGTTTTCCGTCGAAGAACAAGAAAGAAGAACCAGAGCCAGAAGATGTTACGGAGGGAGCAACCTTCCGGGATTTCCGGAAGGGGAAGGGAAAGACGGGCGCGAGCGCGGCGTTCACGGTGAAGGCGCCGCCGCCGCCGGGACAGGAGCCGGGGCTGGTCCCGGATATTCCGCGCGACATCACGGCGGATGAGTTGGACGCACTGAGTGCGTTGGCCGCGAAGCTCGATGGACCGATCCCGGAGGCTGAGAATGTTGCGCCGCTGGCAGAACAGTTGGCGGATAAGATGGGCCCGGTTGAGGCTCCGTTGGATGCGCTGGCGGCGGCAAAGACTGAAGTGGAAGATCCTGCTGCCGCGGAATCGAAGGAAGAATTTGAAAATCCGGTGCCGGTCGCTGCGGCCGCGGAGGCAGCCGTTGAGCCCCCGGCGTCAGGCTTTGAAGAAAAGGCCGAAGGAAAGGTCGAAGGAAAGAGTGAAGGCGAAATTCCGGTCGAGCACCTGGAACCGGCGAGCGAAGGCGCTGCGGCAGTTGCCGAAAGCCAGGATCCGAAAACGGCGGCTGGGGTGGCCGCGGTCGCGGTGAATGTCGCCCTGCTTGCGGAGGAGGCCGCGCCCGTGGACCAGACCGACGAGCCGATGTTCGCGTCGGCTGCGAGCGCGATTGGACAGGCCGCGGAAGAAGAAGCGGTAGACGACAAGGGCGAACAAAAGAATGAAGCGAAGCCGGCCCAAGCCGTCGCCAATTGCGAGCCGGCCCCGGCGAGCACGCTGGCGGAAGCAGACGATGCGAAAGGCCTGGAATCCCAGCCCGAAGAATCGAAGGCCCAAGAGTTGAAGGCCGAAGAGGTGAAGGGCGAAGAGCTGCAGGCGGAGAAGATTGAGCCACCCGTCCCGGTTGCGGCGAGCGTGCCAGAGACGGCGGAGGTGGAAGAGCCGCTGCCGAGCGATGCGGAACTGGCCGAAGCGTTGCGCTGGCTGACACCCGCTGCAGGTTACGCGGATGTCTCGACGGCTCCGTCGCACGCAACTCTGATGGCGGCCGGCCAGTTGCTGGCGGAAGAAGCGGCACAAATTGCGGCATCCGGTCCGAGGTGGGTGGCGGAGCCAGTGGCGTTGAGTCCGGAGGAAGCGGCGATTTCGCTGGAAGCGGAGATGTTCCGCACTTTCGGCAAAATGCCCGCGACAATACCCGCCGCGGCGCCCGGCGGCGAAATTGAACCGGTGCGGATTCCCAGCGTTTCAGCGATTGCGGCTGCGGTTGAGAACAGACTGGCGGAAGCAGGGTTGGCGGCCACTTCGACCAGTTGGGCAGAACGAGGGGCCGATCGCCGTTCATCCGAGCATGGTTCAGAGACCACAGCCGCGGAAATGCCGGTCGTGGAAGCACCGGGAGAAGTGATGACGGCGGCTTCGAACGCTGCGAGTTCTTTGGTGGACGGGAGCGCAGCAGAGAAGATCGCACCAGCGATCGCACCAGAGATTGCACAAGAAAAGATCGAAGCGGAGATCGAACCAGAGATCGCAGCGGAGATCGCACCAAAGATCGAGCAAGAGAAGATCGAAGCAGAGAAGATCGAAGCGGAGCAGAAAGATTCTCCGGCGAAAGTTGCGGAGGAGGCACCTGAGGAAGAAGCCGCGGCAGCGACCTTCGCGGATGCGGTGGGCAAGGACGAGATCGAGGTTACGGGGGAACAGAATAGGGAGCCCGTCAGCGGGACGGCGACTGCGGCGGCGGCGCCTGTGACGGCGAACGAGAATCAGGATTCGAGTTCAGATGTTGGGGGTCGGGAATCCATGGGCAAGGCCGTGAAAGCGAAATCGGGGAAATCGAACTGGCATCAGATCCGCACCGCGCCAACCAGCGAAGCCGCGAACAGTGACGTGGTGGACGCGGCAAAACAGGCAGAACACGGAGCCGCCGAACACGCAGCCGAAGAGGCTCCGAAGGCCATGGCAGCGGCGGCGGCCGCACAGGGCTCTGCGACTTCGTCTCCAGCGGCGTCCGTACCGGACGCCAGCACGATTGCCAGCATCGTGGACAGCATAATGGCCGATCTTCGCCCGAAGATCGTGGAAGAGATTGCGCGGAAGCTGGCGGGGAAGTAGGGCAGCTCTCAGCTGTCAGCTTTCAGCTCATGCCGCCTCGCCCGACTCCAATTGTACGTACAGTGTTCCACGTGGAACATTTTGTGCATGTATAATTGTACGTATGTATAAGAATGTACATTTCGAGGGTGGTTGGAGCGAGGCACCGGCGTACAGAAAGCGAACATACGGGGTTCGCCAGTGTTTTTGGCGATCGGAACCGCTTCTGAGCCGTCCGCCCAAGTCGTTGATAATGCTCAGAGTTTGGGTGTGGTTAAATAGACACTAGCGGGTACTTATTACGCTGTAATTTTTACAAAACTCATGATTTGGAGGGCGGGCATCCCAGTCGAGTGTTCGAGGTAGTGGAATCCTAGGTCTCGAAAAGCGCGAGACGCAGGGCACCCGCAACAGCTCGGCACCGGAGTAGCGATGCCAGCCGCGAGGCATGACGGGCATTATGGTATCAGCGGCATCGCGGCCCACCGTTGCAAAAAACGCAAGGATTGATGGGCACCCTCGTTTCCGTTGTGGAGAGGAAGGACGCCGGGTCGAGGACTCGGCCACCCGCCCCTAATCCAAAATAGTTTTCACGGACGCAATCAGCGCCGCCGGTACCGCTTCGGGTAACGCCTCGATGGTTTGCCGCCGTGAAGGGCGTTCTAGGGTGATCCTGTAGTAAAAGTTCGCGTTTACCGGCTTGGGATTTGCAAACATAGCAAGAACGCGCTCCCGGTCCTCGGGCGATAAGTCAGATAAAGCAAGCCGCCCCTCCTTGCGAAAATGCGCACCAGGCGTTCCACCGGCAGCGAAACCTCCGACTTCTTGAATAACTAAATCGCCCATCGGGACCACCTTGGCTTGGTCGGCCGACGGCCTGTGAGGGCTACAACTCGACAGCAGCCCAAGCATTATTAACAGCGTTTTCAATAGTCGCATTGCCTGGATACATGCTCTTCGCTAAGGAGCGCGTGCGATTGGCAAAAGCCGACATTAACATATTGGGGCTCGCCCCAAATCCCGTCAACGCCTTATACCAAATCTGGCCAACGGGATCCCAGCTATGTCCACCAACCGCCATGCATGCCTTGTAGAAAGCTAGATTAGGGATTCCGCTGCTGTAGTGAGGGTCCATCCCGGGTTGATACTGGCTGAACTTGGTTGGTTGCGGAGCAAGGCAATGTGTCGCCGCAGGGTTCGCCATGTCGCGCAGGCAGGTATAACCCCTTGCCTTGGCTGTTGGACCCATTATGTTAGAACCAATCAACCAGTCGGCGGAATTGACGTCCTGGCCGGCCTGCCATTGGCGGAACATCGACCCGAAGACATCGGATATGCTTTCATTAAGTCCCCCAGGCTCGTTTGCGTAGACGAAGGCTGCCGAATGCTCTGTGACGCCGTGGGTGAGTTCGTGACCTATTACGTCGTTTCCGAGCGTGAAGTCTATGAAAATCTGACTATCCCCGTCGCCATAGGTCATTTGTGTACCGTTCCAGAAAGCGTTGTTGAACTTCATCAAATAGTGAACGGCCGATACTAGCGTCATGTGATGGTCGTCTATTGAATCACGCTTGAAGATGTCGCAGTAAAATTTTGCAACAGCTGTTGCTTCGACTGCCGCCCGCTTTACCGTCGAATCGGAGGAGGTTGTCGGATTCGGGACTCCAACGCCGGGCAGGCTGCGGTTCTTGCAATCGTAAACGTCCGATGGCGGCGGGCTACAAGGCCCTGCCGGAGCTAGAGAGCGAAGGTTTTCAACAGAAATAGAAAAAGTAACGTCTCTATGTGCGCATTGCGCAGTGCGCGAATTTCTTTACTCACATTGGCGGTGGCATTAAAGATCCTGCGAATTTCCTCTGACAGTTCACGGTCAGACGCAAACCTCGTCAGAACATCCTGAGGGATAATAAAGCAGCTGCAAGCCATCTTGCTCCTCCTCGTGTCGATTTCAGAATCAATTCGGGGGACCCAATTCAGCAAAACAACCAGGAAACTTTCGAGGCGCTGAGGCACGCTACGCAAACGGGGAGCCGATCACAAATGGCTCTAGCGTGCAGCCGCCCAGGGTATTTCTCCACGGTGTGATTAATTGCTCCTAGGACGGCGACCTATTTAGTTGATACAGGCCTGAAAATAATGTCAAGTTAATATTCGAATCGTTGTTACGAATTCCGAACACCTAGCGACTGGCGTTTGCTTGAGTCGGCGGTGAGGATTACTCTGAATAATTTCGCGGAATGAGGATGGCGCTGTGTCATTATGACCTGCCCCCATTTTTCGTCCAAGGATACGCACGTTTGACCCTTCTTTTCTTGCGCCTGTAAGATCAAGATTCCCTCCTTCCGCTGGGAAATCTGCCGAGCTTTGCTTGGCTGGGACGGACGAATGTGTCCGTCGCTACGCGACCAGGATAAACGCCCCTACGCGACCAGGATAAACATTGATCAGCGTGAGGTTTCCAGAGTCTTGGTTTTCAACCTCTCTGGCGAAACAAGCGGCGCTCCGGCACTGCGCAGGATGTCTTTGCCCTTGACAGAGGGGGAGTCTGGAGGGGACGGCTGAAATCAACCCCAGACGTGGGTCGGGTCGTATTCGATCCCGTGTTTCTTAAGAAACGCCAGGAACTCATCTTCAAATTTGCGCTTGTGATGATGTTCGGGCTGGGAACGAATGTAGGAAATCGTGCCGGCCTGCTGCGAGATCCCCACGGAAAATGCGCCGTATCCCTGCTGCCAGGCAAAGGCGTTCGCTCCCGAATCATTCATCCATTTGGAGGAGCCGCCTTTTAGCAACTGCATCGCCTTCGCTGGTGGCATGGTCGCGGGCAGGGAAAGAAGCAAGTGCACGTGATTGTCTGTACCTCCCGCCGCCAGGGCCTTAAAGCCGTTCTTGCGGGCGATTCCTCCCAAGTACGACCAGAGATCGGGCTGTTTTGCTGGCGGGATCAGACCGCCGCGGTCCTTGGTGGAGAACACGCAGTGAAAAAGTTCGGAGACATATGTGTGAGACATGGGGTTTCAGCCGTCCCTCCGGGACTTGCATCTGTTGCGGTTTCGCGACCCGGCGCTGAAGCGCCGGGCTATTTTCGGTCGTCCCTCCGGGACTTACGCCGATTGCGGTTTGCCAACCCGGCTTTGAAGCGCCGGGCTATTTTCAGCCGTCCCTGCGGGACGGGCGCTCTGCTAGTCGGCGAACCCGGGATTCCGCTTACAGTTCTGCCACAAACGACGAGTCTGCCACAAACCGATGAGGTGCTGCGGTGACCTACGAACATGGGTTTTGTGGTGAAAAGCTCTCGGTGTGGTCGTCCATTTTGAACATGGGGTTTCAGTCGCCCCTCCGGGACAGGTGACGAACGACTTGAGGCTTGTGACCTCTCGCCTCGCCTGTCGCATCGCGTTTGACCCTTCTTTTCTTGCGCCTGTAAGATCAATGATTCCCTCCTTCTGCTGGGAAATCTGCCGCGCTTCGCTTGGCTGGGACGGACGAATGCGTCCGTCCCTACGCGAGCGCTGGAGCTACCGACACAACATGCCGCACGAATTGCCGAAAGCTTACGAACCGGGCGCGATTGAAACTCGCTGGGCTGAGTATTGGGTCCGGGAAAAACTGTTTCACGTGGAGACTCCGGCGGCGAATCAGACCACAGACGCGGGCCGGGGACGGGCGGGGACGCCCGTCGCTCCATTGACGCGTCCGGTGTTCACTTTGCTCTTGCCGCCTCCGAATGTTACGGGGCGGCTGCACATGGGGCACATGCTGAACCAGACGCAGATGGATATTCTCGTGCGCTGGCATCGCATGCGCGGGTTTATCACGCTTTGGCTGCCGGGGACGGATCATGCCGGCATCGCTACGCAGATGATGGTCGAGCGCCAGTTGGCCAGCGAGGGCAAGAAGCGGCGCGACCTGGGGCGCGAGAAGTTCATCGAGCGGGTGTGGGAATGGAAGCGGCATTATGGCGGCGCGATCCTTGACCAGATGAAGCGGCTGGGCGCTTCGGTGGATTGGGGGCGCGAATACTTCACCATGGACGAGAAGCTTTCGCGCGCGGTGCGCGAGGTGTTCGTCCGGCTGTACGAAGAGGGATTGATTTATCGCGGGAAGTACATCGTGAACTGGTGTCCGCGATGCGAGACGGCGATTTCCGATCTCGAGGTGAAGCACGAAGACGTGGCGGGGAAGCTGTGGGAGATACGGTATCCCGTTATTGGAACGAACGAATTTATCACCGTCGCGACGACGCGTCCGGAGACGATGCTGGGCGATACGGCGGTCGCGGTGAACGCCTCCGATGAGCGGTACACGCACCTGCACGGGAAGAAGGTGCTGCTGCCGCTGATGAAGCGGGAGATTCCCATCATCCTTGATGACATTGCTAAGCCGGAATTTGGCACGGGCGCGGTGAAGATTACTCCGGCGCATGATCCGAATGACTTCGAGGCGGGGAAGCGGCACGGATTGCCGCAGATCGACGTGATGGATCTGCACGCTCGCATGAATGAGAACGCGGGTCCGTATAAGGGCCTGGACCGCTACGAGGCGCGCGATGCTGTGCTGGCGGATTTGAAGGAACAGGGCTTTTTGGTCGCCGAGAAGGATTACACGGTGCCGCTGGGAAAGTGCGACCGGTGCGGCACGGTCGTCGAACCGCGTCTGTCGGAGCAGTGGTTCGTGAAGATTGAGCCGCTGGCGAAGAAGGCGATCGCGGCGGTCGAGTCGGGCGAGATTACGATCACTCCGGAGAACTACAAGCAGATTTATTTGAACTGGATGTACAACATCCACGACTGGTGCGTCTCGCGGCAGTTGTGGTGGGGACATCGGATTCCGGCTTGGACCTGCGGCAATTGTGAGGAAGTGACGGTGGCGCGGGATACGCCGGCGCAATGTCCGAAATGCGGCGGCGCGAAGCTGGAACAGGTCACGGACGTGCTTGACACCTGGTTCTCATCGGGCCTGCTGCCGTTCACTACGCTGGGCTGGCCGGAGAAGACGCGCGATGCGCAGGTTTTCTATCCGACGACGCTGCTGATTACGGCTTACGAGATCCTGTTCTTCTGGGTGGCGCGCATGATCATGTTTGGCTGCCACTTCATGGAGGGGCACGCGCAGGATGCGGCGATCAAGCAGGCGAGCGGCTGGGCGGAGAAGAAGAACGACAGCGTGCCGTTCCGCAATGTCTATATTCATGCGCTGGTGCGCGATGCCGAGCGGCAGAAGATGTCGAAGACGAAAGGGAACGTGATCGATCCGCTGGAGATTATCGACCGGTTTGGGACGGACGCTACGCGGTTCACGCTGGCGGCTATGGCGGCTCCGGGGACGGATATTGCGTTCAGCGAGAGCCGCACGGCGGGCTATCGGAATTTTGCCAACAAGATATGGAATGCGGCGCGGTTTATGTTCATGAATGTGGACCGGATCGAGCCGGGCCTGCGGCCCGGCGATGCTAGTGTGGGGGCGGGTCTCCGACCCGCCCCGGACGGGGCCCTTCGACTCCGCTCAGGGCAGGCTCCGCCCCGTCCCCACATGGGCTCGGGGGTTGCCGGGTTCGCGGTTGCCTCGCTTGAGGATCGGTGGATTCTTTCGCGCTTCAATCGGGCTACTCGGGACGTGAATGACGCGATCGAGACTTACCGGTTTCATGAAGCGGCGAACCGGATCTACGATTTTTTTTGGGGCGAGTTTTGCGATTGGTACATTGAGCTGATTAAGCCTCGGCTGGCAGGGAGTGTCGACGCCAAGACGGCGCGGGCGGCGTGCGCGAATCTGATGAATCTGTTCGACGCTTCGCTGCGACTGCTTCATCCGGTGATGCCGTTCATCACTGAGGAAATCTGGCATGCGATCTACGACGGCAAGCCTCCGCTGAAGTCGATTGCGCTGGCGGCGTATCCGGCGGCGGATGAGAAGCAGATTGATCTGGGCGCGGAGACGGAGATGGCGATTCTTCAGGATCTGATCGTCAGCGTGCGCAATCTGCGGGCGGAACTGAAAGTCGAGCCTAAGGTCAAAGTGCCGATCGAGGTGTTTGCCCACGAAGCGGAGATTCGCAGCCTTTTCGAACAGAATCTGGCGGCGATTGAGCGGCTGGCGGGCGTGGAGAAGATCACGTTTATGGAAAGCTCGCTCGGGAACTTGCCCGGGGCGCGCAGCACGTCGCGGTTCGATGTGCATCTGGTATACGAAAAGAAGATTGACATTGCGGCTGAGCGCGAGCGTCTGGCGAAGGACCTGGAAAAGATTGAGAAGCAGCTGTCGGGTGCGCAAGCCAGACTTGGCGACGAACAGTTCTTGAGCAAGGCTCCGGCGCATGTGGTGGAGGGGTTGCGCAAGCAGGTTGAGGAATTGACGATTCTGCGGGAGAAGATCGTCGCTAAGTTGAAGGAGTTGGCATAGGCAGGAGCCACGTAGGCCCGGACACCCTCGTCCGGGCAGTCCGAGCGTAGCTCGACGCAGCATCGCGGCAGCGGCTCTTCGAGCCGCATGGACGGGCGAGGGCGCCCGTCCCCACACGAACTAAACATGGACTGGAATTCACGGCGCATCAC
>Ga0209517_10000433_pt1 | contig 71540 bp, 57 predicted proteins | sample PeaSoiMetSII2010_FD_187695 | JGI IMG/M metagenome (GOLD analysis project Ga0209517, IMG submission 187695) | Peat soil microbial communities from Weissenstadt, Germany - SII-2010 (SPAdes) (version 2) | ecosystem: Environmental > Terrestrial > Soil > Wetlands > Peat | place: Germany... | reverse complement strand
GGTGTAGGTGTTTTGCCCGTTCGCCAAGGTCGCGCCGGATCGATCCCACGTCCCGTCGGCGTACACATTGGCCGGCCCGCTGCTCAGGCCGGTCCCGCTGACCGTCACGTTGGTCACGTAGGCGCCTAGCTCGGTGGCTGTGCCCGCCACCGTCAGCGTCCCGTGGTTGGTCTCCGTCGTAAGCTCGTTTAGGCTATTCACGTTGAAGTAACCCACCAACCCATTGTTGGTGCGGTAGTTCAAGTTCCAGGCCGCATCATACCCATAGCCGAACTGTTCGTGCAAGCGGGGTGTGCCACTCTGCTCGAACCCCTGCGCCGTTTTCAACTGCCCGATATTATCGTAGGTGTAATTGACATAATTGGCCAGCATGTTGTCCACCATGAAAACCTGCTGGGTCCGCTGGTTGCCAGCGTCATACAAATACTGGTGGAAATTGAGCTGTCCGGCGCGGTTATAAAGCTCGGTTTGGTAGAGGCGCACCAGGCCATCGTAATAGTTCTGGAGAAACAGGTTGCCGCCGGGAAAATTCAAGGTCGCCACCAACTCGGAAGCCGTGGTCGCAAAGTCCGGGTACGCGAAGGCGCCTGCGGGCGAGGTGTTACGGGCCGCAGCGGTCACCCCTCCGATTCGTTTGGCTTTTGGGGGATTCGGGCGGCGTCCCGGCAAGTTTGACCACCTGGGGCGCCACCAATTAAAGGCAATTAAAAGTAAATCAAAGTAATTAAAGGTAAAACCTTTTTCTCCTGAGTATGCCGGCCCAACTCGGCCTTAGTCCTTCGCCTACCAGGTTTTCCCTGGCCGGGCTGCTTGGGCGGTGCGCTCGTGACCTATCCATTGGGCTCCACTGTAAGCGGTGGCGTCACAGGATTGTTACGCAAATGGCCAAATGGCTTTGACGCCGTTGCTAATTTCGAAAACCTTGGTAGGATGAATGTCCTCTATGAGGATTTTGCTGCAAGATAATCATACGAAGCTCTATTTGGGGCGTGGCGGGGTTTGGACCAGCCATCCCGGAGCGGCGCTCGCCTTCCTCGATGAAGTGCGCGCCAAGGATTACGGCGTGTACCACCGTCTCCGCGAAGTCCAGGTGGTGCAAGCCGGAGTTGACGACGCCGAAAGCGCGCGCGCACCTGAGATTCCCCCATCCGAGCCGCCCCGCAGCTTTGTATCGGAATCTTGTGCGGCTCCAAAAGAGGCAACTAACCACCTAGTTATGGAAATGAAAACCAAGCGAACCGAACCTGCACCAGGACTGCCACCCATTCAGCCGACATCTAAGGAAAAGACCCGGCGCAAACCCAAAGCAGCCAAGCCGCCGCTGTCTCAACCTGCGCCGCCGGTGGAACAACCCACACAGGTCGAAGCGCGGATCGACGTGGGGCTGGGCAACGCGCTGTTCATTCGCGGCCAAGGGGACGGCTTGAACTGGGACAAGGGCGCGCCCTTGCAGTGCGTGGATGGAAAAACGTGGAGCTGGGTCGCGCCTCATGCCAAAGATAAGGTGGTATTTAAGCTATTGCTCAATGACCAGGCCTGGTCTAAGGGCGCCGACCTTGTGGTCGAAGCGGGGCGCAAGATCGAGGTCACGCCCGAGTTCTGAGTTTGAGGGCAGGGGGCGGGGACGTCTCGTCCCCGTAAACTTCCGTGCCGCCAGGGAACCAGCGGCTCATCCAAAGCGGCGGACCCGAAGGCCGGGCGCTGGATGCGTAGGCCTCTTCCTTTTACACGTGCTCGCGGGCTAGACGGAACTGCGGGGACGAGACGTCCCCGCCCCTGGTTACTGCCGCGCACGTCAGGTCTATGACGTAAGGCGGGCAGAGTTGGCGCGAGCCATGCTCAGAAGCACCTATGAGAGCTTTTGTCTATAGGGCTGATGGGAATCGGGGCGGATTCGTCTGCTTCACCGCCGCGCCTGCCAATCACAGCCAACAGAGCCGGTTCGGTATCCCCGATGCCGTAGTCACAATTATCCTGTCGGCCCTGGTCCTGGGGACAGGCGCGATTGTTTATTTGGTTCTGGCAGGATCTTAACACCCATCTCAGAACCCCCGGGCGGAGCTTTGTTTCCGAACCTGTCCAAAAAGCAGTCAGTCGGATGACAGACTAGTCGCCCATGCCCTCTTCGAACGAACCGGCGGCCAATGGGAAACACAGGTTGTCGCGGACGCAGCGGATCCCTTCGGCGCTGGTGGCATCGAGGTCGCGGTAGGCGCTTTCTGCCTCAACTACCAGTGGGGCTGTTTTCCGTCCCATCAATTGGCAATAGCGTTGCGGATAGCCGACTTGGATAAGAAGCTCGGCGTAGCGCGTCATATTGAGGTCGCCTGAGCCAATATCAACGAACTGCATCGCGCGCTTTTGCCAGGACGGCTCCATGAAGCGCAAGGGCAGACCAGGCCGAATGACAAAGTTCTTCACGTGGCAGGCGCAGATGCGCGAACCGACGGCGAGGAAGCGGCGCTCCCAGCTTTCGCCTTCCCAACAGTGCGATGGGTCAGCATTGACGCACAGGCATTTGTCACCGTCGCAAATCTCGACCAGGAGGTTGAAATCCGCGGCGCACATGGCGGCGGTGCCCGGATGGATTTCATGGCAGAGGACGATGCCCCGCTTGTTAGCCTGTTGCCGCAGTTTGGCGGTTTTTTTGACAAACCGCTCTTGGCCTTCTTTCAGCAAATCGTAATCGCCGCCTTTCCAAAACCCCCAGGGATAGCCGGTGGCCAGCTCCCATCCGAACGCCACGCCCCAAAACATGGGCACCACCTTCACCCCGAGTTCCACGCACAAATCAAAAAGCCGCAACAGGTAATCCTCCGCCCAGGATTCAATTTGTTCCGCCGGCTTTTTGGCCACATCGCCGGGGATGAAAGGGCGGATGGTGGGAGAGCCGGTCCAGGCGGTGGTGTGGACCCAAAATGGGCAATGGGCGGAAATGCCATCGAGCGACAGCCCGGCTTTAGCGAAAGCGGCCTTGATTTCTTTGGCGCTTTTGAAGCCCTTGTCGCCCTGCAACATGAAGTTGGAGGGTTGGGCGCCAGCGGCGCCGGATTTCTTAGCGTAATCCAGAAATTGCGTTAGACTCTTTGCGCCATGCTGGGCGCCCTCGATCGAGGGGTGAAAACAGGTTTCAGGCATATACTTGTTTTATGATTAAGGGGTTAAAAAGGTCACGTCATTTTTCACGACGCGGAGAGCAATAACGTTGTTCGTGTTCCAAAGCAACACAAATTTCCGGTCCCGCGGGATGAGGAATCAGGATCAGGATTGGTCTTGCAATTAGGATCAGGAATCAAATAAGAGGAGGATTACGAGATGGCTGTTTTCTACGATTCGCATGCGCATTTGGATTACCCTGACTTTGCCGGGGACCTGCCTCAGATAGTGGCGCGGGCCCGGGAGGCAGGCATTGAGAAGATCATCGCCATCGGTACGGATCTCGAGAGCAGCGCCCGGGCTGTCAGGCTAGCCGAAGAGTTCCCTAATGTGTTCGCGGTGGTGGGCTGGCATCCCTGCGACGCCGGCAAAGCTCCCAGCGACGTGCGTCCAGCCCTCCGCGAGCTCGCCCGCCATCCCAAAGTTGTGGCGTTGGGCGAAACAGGACTGGACTATCATCGCTTGCCGAGCGGGCAGCCCGGGTTTTCCGCTCAGGATGACGACACCTACAAACAGAGGCAAGCCGAGCTCTTTGCGCAGCATTTGGAAGTGGCCGCGGAAGCCGGGCTGAACTGCGTGGTTCACCAGCGGGATTGCCTGGAAGAAACGCTGGCGCAATTCCAGCCCTTCGCTGGACGGGTGCGCGCGGTGTTCCACTGTTTTGCTAACGACGCCGCGGCGATGCGCCGGATCGTGGGGATGAACTCGCTGGTGAGTTTTACCGGCATCTTGACGTTCAAAAACGGCCAGAACATTCGCGATACGCTGGCGGCGACCCCGCTGGATCGGTTTATGTTGGAGACGGATTCGCCGTTTCTAGCGCCGATGCCGTACCGGGGCAAACGTTGCGAACCGGCGTACGTCCGCGAGATCGCGCAGGTCGCTGCGCAGGTTAAAAGTTGTTCGTTGGATGAATTAAGCGCAGTTACTTGTGCCACAGCGCACCAGTTCTTTGCCAAAATGGCCTGAGCTTCCAGCTAGTTTACAATGCTGCGCTAACTCGACTATCCTGGGCTTGTGAAAAACGTTAGTCAGGACTTGCTTGATGAAGTGACCCGCCGGCTTGCTGCGGAGTTCAAGCCGTATCAGGTGTGGTTGTTTGGGTCACACGCCTGGGGGCAGCCGGATGAAGGCAGCGACCTCGACCTGCTGGTCGTCGTCCCTGAAAGCGAAGAACCGCCGGTGCGCCGGGCACAACGAGCGCACCGGTGCCTGCGCGGGTTAGGGCTCGCCAAGGACATTCTCGTGAAAACGCGGGCTGAAGTGGAGCGCTTTCGCCATGTCCGTTCTTCCCTCGAAGCCGAGATCCTTGAGCATGGCCGGCTGATTTATGGATGATGCCAAACGGGAGTTGATTCGGGCATGGCTCACTAAGGCGCGCAATGACTTGACCACTGCACGCGGCATTGGCGCCATGCCAGACGGTCCGCTGGATACGGCCATCTACCACTGCCAGCAAGCCGCCGAGAAAGCGGTGAAGGGTTTTCTGGCTTTTCACGACCATCGGCTGGAACGTTTGCATGATGTCGAACGCTTAGTCGAGTTGGCTGGAGCATACGAGGCTAGTTTCGCGCAATGGGAGGACGCCGCCATAACCCTCACCCCCTATGCCACGGCCTATCGCTATCCCGGGGAATCTGCCACTCTAGAGCCAAGCCGTGCGGAGTTCCAAGAGGCTCTCGAATTGGCAGCCAATTTTGTAAGTTTCGTTTTGTCGCTTTTACCGAAACAGGTTCACCCCACTGGATTATAGGTGTTCGCCTGCGCCTCGGATGACATCGGGTGACACGGGCCGGTCCGATTTCTCTATTGTCTTGTCACGACAGCAATCCACAGTGTCAAGACGAGGCAGGGTACGCTCAGCTACGTAGTGCGGGGCGCTCTAAAAAATGGGCATACCGATCTGCTAGTTCTGCGGAAAAATTTGGTAGAGGAACAGGTAGATGAGCACTCCCGTCACGGAGACGTACATCCACAAAGGCCACGTCCAGCGGGCGATTCGCTTGTGCGCATCGAAACGCCCGCGCAAGGCCCGAAACAGCGTCGTCAGCGCCAGCGGCACGATCACGATGGCCAAAATCGTGTGGCTGATGAGCAACGGAATGTAAATGGGTCGGAACCAGGCCGGGTTCACAAACTTCGTCGGCCCTCGGTGCAGATGATACGCGACGTAAGTGTGATAGGTGATGTAGCAGATCAGGAACAGGATCGAAGCGACAAAGGCCGAGACCATGCACCTCCGGTGGGCCGCGACGTTCTTCCGCCGGATGAAATAAAAACCGGCGCCCAGTAAGATGGCGCTCAACCCATTAAGCGTGGCGTTGACGACCGGCAGGTCAGCCGGACTCATCGCTCACGCTCCAGTCGCCGGATCGCTGCGAGAATTTCTGTTTTAACTTTAGCGGGATCAACCCCGTCGCCGGTCGTCTGAAAAATGCCGCGTAACTGCGCCTGCTTGTCGATCACCACGAAAATGGTGCTGTGGATGAACAGGTCCTGAGCGGACTCGCGCTCCTCCGGCTTCTTCTCGATGGCGGTGAGTTTGAGGGAATGGATGGCCAAGTTGGCGATTTGGCTTTTCGTGCCGGTGAGGAACAACCACCGGCGCGGGTCGGCGTTAAATTGCTGGGCGCGGGCGTTCATCACCGTCGGGGTATCAAAATCCGGGTCGGTAGTGAGCGTGACGAGTTTGGCCTGGCTGGCCGGAGGCAGGGCCTGCTCGAGCTCCTTCATTTCCTGGGTCATCCTCCAGCAAGGGCCGGCGCAGCGAGTGAAGATAATGTCCGCCACCCATACCTTGCCGCGCAGGTCGGCCAGCGTGATGGGTTGGCCAATCTGGTTCGTGAGCGCGAAATCGCCCACGGAGCCATAGATTGGCAGCGGCTTGCCCAGGGCGGTCTGCGCCTTAAGGGCCGCTAATAAAAACAACAGTAGAACCGTTGTCATTAAGACCCCCATCCCAACCCAGATCAGCCATTCAATTCGCCGAACCGCGCGATTCACGGCAGAACCTTAGCGCCCCTTGCCCTGCGCGTCAATTCGGCGGCAGCGGCCGTGCCGGTACGTCGGCGGGAGGTTGCGGGGAAATGACGAATGACGAAATCCGAAGGAATGGCGAAGCCTGAATACGGACTGACTCGTAAGCGGCTAGGCGGCGCTCCGGGGCTCCCTTGGCCCTCGAAAGCGGCAGCAAGCTGCGCGCACTCCATACGCTTCGCGCGGTACGGCCCAGACGGCGAAGGCGGCTCTGGGCCGGAGTTTGCCCCGTGAGATAAGCTGCCGGCTAACGCATGTGGATGCTCAGCGGAGGCACTTTTGGGTAAAAATGAGAGTAGGCTGCCGAGGCCTGACGCCCCAGCATAACCCAACGCCTAGGCATTTTGCGCCTTGAAACAGGAAGCTCTTTTTGCCCAGAGCCTAAACCTGAAAGGAAACTTGAAGAATTCCAGCAGGTGCCCGCCGCCGATGATCTTTGGGGATTCGGGCTTGGTCATTCTCTCGTCATTCGTCATTCGTCATTCGTCATTTTCACCGCGGCCTCGCAGAAAAGGCTTGTGTGCGGGTGTCTCTCGGGTAGCTTGACGCCCAATGAAAGTTGAATTTTACGGACACGTTCGCCAGTACCACAACATCAAGTCAGAAATCGACCAGAACATCTCCACGGTGTTGGAGAGCGGCCAGTATGTGATGGGCCCCATGCTCAAGCGGTTCGAGGGCGAATTGGCGGCCTACCACGGCACCAAGTACGCTGTCGGCGTCGGCAACGGCACGGACGCCATTTGGCTCGCGTTGATGGCCCTGGGCATCGGGCCGGGCGACGAAGTCATCACGCATCCCAACACTTTTTTCGCCACGGCGGAAGCGATCTGGATTGCCGGCGCCACCGCGGTGTTTGTGGACTGCGACCCCAAGACCAAGTGCATTGACCCAACCAAGATCGAAGCCGCGATTACGCCCAAGACCAAGGCGATTATCCCGGTGCACCTTTACGGCCAGTGCGCGGACATGAAGGCCATCAAGGCGATTGCCGACAAACATAAGCTGCATATTATCGAGGACAACGCCCAGGCGATCGGCGCGCACGGAGCTGGCTTCAAAATCGGCCAACTCAGTGATGCCGCCACCACCAGTTTCATCATTCAGAAGAACCTCGGCACCTTCGGCGACAGCGGCGCACTGGTCACCAACAACGAAAAAATTGACGCTGCCACGCGCCGGCTGCGGAACCACGGCTCGACTGCCCGGAACGTCCACAGCTTCGGCTTTAACAGTCGTCTGGACGATCTCCACGCCGGCATTCTCAGCGCCAAACTCAAGCACATCGACCAATACAACGATGAGCGGCGCAAATGGGCCGCCCGCTACACCGCCGGCTTCAAGAGCGCCAAACATTTCACGCTGCCGCACGAAAGCCCCGGCTATCGACACGTGTTCCACCTGTACGCCATCGAGGTTAAAAAACCTCAAACACGGGACGGCCTCCTCAAGTTCCTCAACGACAGCGGCATTGACGCCAAGACGCACTATTCAATCGCCATTCATCAGCAGGCCGGTTTTCCCTGGCGCAAGGGCGCGCGCATTCATGGGACGCTTACGCACGCGGAGCACAACGCCGCCACCTGCATCTCGCTGCCCATGTTCCCGGAACTGACCGAACAGGAAGTCGATTACGTCGTGGCCAAGACACTCGAGTGGGATGGCCGCCAGAGCTAAGGTTGCTGTCCTCACGTGAATCTCAGCGGAACCATTCGGGCGATTCACCTCGCCCCGGCAGGGACGCCCTCCACTGCGTCCCGAAAGTTTCTGCGCTAAGCGAAATTGTCAGGGACACTGTGGAGAGCGTCCCGACCTACGCAATGAAGCTACATCTATGACCCCCTACCAAGTTCTCATCGTCGGGATGGGCAAACGAGGAATGCACCACGCCTTGACCTTCAACGCCAATCCCAGGTTCCGCGTCACCGGCATCTGCGACATTGATGCCGGGCGGCTCGATGCCGCAGCGGCTAAACTGGACCATCCGCAGAAAGGTTCGGACGCGGCGGCCCTCGCAAAAGCCGTGAAGCCAGACGTGTTTTGCTTCACCACGCTGCCGAATCTGCGCACTCCGATGATCCGCATCGGTATCGAGTGCGGGGCCAAACTGCTCGCCTTTGAGAAGCCGGTGGCGCTCACCAGCGCCGAGGCGCTGAGCATACGCGACCTCGTCCGCAAAGCCGGCATCAAGGCGGTGGTTAGCCATCAGCACCGCTACGGGGCCCATTACCGGAAAGTCAAAGAGATTGTGGCGAGCGGTGCCCTGGGCCGCGTCCACACGGTGTATGGGAGTGCGACCGGCTGGATGACGCACATGCTCTCGCACCTCATCGATTATACTTGTTGGTTCAACAACTACACCCCGGCTCAATGGGCCATGGCCCAGGCTTCAGGCACTCTCAAGTTCGGCGATAACCATCCTTCGCCTGATTACATCGGCGGTTTCGTCCAGTTCGCCAACGGAGTGCGGGGCGTTTACGAATGCGGCGCCGGTGCGCCTGACCAGCCCGAGGCGGCTAAGTGGTGGGGCAAAAACCGCATCGGGGCGCAAGGCACCGAGGGCTTTGCTGAGGTTTTGACCAACGGCGGCTGGCGCGCGGTTACAAAGGCCGGCGGCTTCCAGAGCGGCGAAGGCGTGATGAATTACGATCTGGACATGCCTCCTTACATCCAGGAGATGGCTGATTGGCTGGACGACAGCCGGAAAGTTCATGCCTGCAATTTCGAGCACGCCTTCCTCGGTGCAGAGATTATGCTGGCGATGCAACGCAGCGCGGCCCAGGGCGGCCAGGTGCCGCTGCCTTTGGCCACCGGGGCGGATGAACAGGCGCTCCTCAAGTCCAAGCTGGCGGGTCACCCGGCCCTGGTTTCCTGCGAGCAGAACCGCAAGGAGTTCGGGATGGCATGAACGGCAGACCGGCGTTCTTCCTGCGGCCGGTGCCGCGCCAGGGAGCGCCCGGTGAGATCGCCTCCCGCTATGAAACTCAGAATTGTGTCTTGGCCGGCTTCACTGATAGCCGCCTTTAGCTGTTTTGCGCCGCCAACTATGGCCCAAACGCCCCCTACCGAAGCCCAACGCTGGCTCGCCAACGCCGAAGTAGCACCCCCGTTTGGGGTGCCTGCCACCAAGCCTGCCTGGCAAGTGCAACGCCGACGCATCCGAGCGCAGCTCTGGGACCTACTCGGCAAACTGCCGCCCCGCCCACAACGGTCCCAGGTTGAAACGATTTCGCGCCAAGTGGAGGCCGATTACTCCGTCGAGAGATTTCGGTTCGATAATGGCGCTGGCGCCACAGTGCCCGGGGTTATTTTCCTGCCGGCCAAACTCTCGGCCAAGGCCCCAGCGATCCTCTTTTGCCACTGGCACGGCGGCGACTACGACATCGGCAAGGAAGAATTATTCCAGTCTAAGCACAGCCCGGAACCGCCGGGGCCGGCTTTGGCTCGGCGTGGCTTCGTCGTGTTGGGAATCGATGCGTATGGTTTCGGGGAACGCAATGGCAAAGGCCCAAGCGGCCCAGGCGAGACGAACGGAGCGGGTGAGCTGACTGCCAGCAAATTCAACCTCTGGGTCGGCCGCACTCTTTGGGGGATGATCTTGCGCGACGACCTCATGGCGCTTGATTACCTGGCTTCGCGGCCCGAAGTGGATACGAACCGTCTCGGGGTCACCGGCATCAGCATGGGCGCGACGCGTTCCTGGTGGTTGATGGCCCTGGACGAGCGCCTCCAGACCGGTGTCGCGGTCGCTTGTCTCACCCGGTACCAAAATCTCATTCAGCATGGCGACCTGAAAGCTCATGGCATTTATTATTTCGTGCCCAACTTCCTCAACCACTTTGACACGGAAGCCGTCGTCGCTCTGATCGCCCCGCGCCCTGTGCTATTCCAAACCGGAGACCAGGACAGCGGCTCGCCCGCCGACGGCATCCACGCCATCGAGTCAGCCGTGCGTCCGGCTTATCGGCTTTTAGGGCGAGAGGAAGATTTTCAAAGCCTCATTTATCCGGGCTTGGGCCACGTATATGCTCCAGAGATGTGGTCCAAAACCCTCGCGTGGATGGAAGAGCACCTGAAAGGAAGCCGGTAAAGCCGCACCGCGCGGCGCCCGGCTGTGTGCGGCGAGGGACGGGGCGGGTGGGACCAGTGCGGCGTAACCGCCGTCGCCTGTGCGTTTAGCGGCCGATAGCCCATTTCAGACTTCTATCATAGGCTTCAGCCGCATAGGAAACAGGCGTTGCAGCCGCCAATACGGTCCCTGCTTCTGGCAGCGAGCGAAAGTAGTTGTCGATTCCAGCAGGCTGTTTAATGTTACGCCATGAAAGTTGCTCTTGGGAAAGAACTCGAGGCAGTTGTGCAAACGCAAGTCGAACGCGGCTTGTACGTGGATACCAGCGACGCGATTCGCGACGCGGTTCGCCGTACCTTCTGTCCGCCCCTGGACATCGAGGAAGACACTCCCGAGTTGGCTGAGTTGTTGCGCCAGGGCTTGCGCAGCCCGTCAAGGCCGTGGAAAAAAGGAGATTCTCTTCGGCATTTGGCCCGGGTTCGGCGGCGGCTCACTCGATGAAAGTCGAGACGACCGAGCTAGGAAGCAGGCCGGTAACCAGCAGCGCTGACCGAAGGCGAGAAAGCCGCTGAACGAAGGTCTTCGGGTGGCGGTGCGGTTATAAGCCTTCATGATTTTGCCTTCAGTGATTTTGCCACAACTTTCAATGCCACCACCATTGCCTCGGCAGTAGCCGCTTACATCGCCCGCTTGGTCCCCTCCCTTCCGACCCCGGCGCTGCCTATCTTTCCACCTGGGACGGCCGTGAGAGTGGCCGCCGGGTCTTGAATTCTTCGCAAAAAGCCAGCAGCCTGCAAATCCATGGCACGCAACATCGAGATCAAAGCACGGATCGAGAGTATCGAAGCACTTGCACCGCGCGTCGCCGCCATCGCCAGCGCCGGCCCGATCGAAATGGAACAAGACGACACCTTCTTTCGGTGTCCTTCAGGACGGTTGAAACTTCGCAGCTTCTCAGACGCGAATGGCGAGCTCATTTTTTACCGACGACCCGATCAGCCTGGTCCCAAGGAGTCCTTCTACCTGTGCTCGCCCACATCGACGCCTGAGGTGCTCCGGGAAGTGCTCACCTTGGCCTACGGCCAGGTCGGACGGGTGCGAAAGCACCGGACCGTTTACCTAGCGGGGCGGACGCGCATTCATCTGGATCGCGTTGAAGGGTTGGGAGACTTCCTGGAAGTTGAGGTGGTTCTGGCCGAGGGCGAGGGTGCGGAAAGTGGCGTGAGGGAGGCGCGAGCCTTGATCGAGGTGTTCGAAGTCAAGCCGGCGCAGCTTGTTGAATGCGCCTATATCGACCTTCTTGCGCAGTGCCGTGAGCGAACGCCCTAGCGGTAGGATCGGTTGAGCGCCCCCCTTGCAGGGCGCAAGATTCTTTTGGCATTTTCCCAGCCCCGAAAGCTTTCGGGGCTGGGCTGGTACGCTGCACGCCGTTGGCAGGGGGCACGGGTTTGCGCGCACGTCGGGTAGAGAATCGTCCAAACTCAAGTGCGCTCCGTCGTAACTGCTTAGCGTCGCGGCTGCGACACTGAGGGGCGGGGACTTCTCGTCCCCGCAGTTTGCCGGAAACCTGCCACCACCTGTAAAAGCAAGTGGCTGCGGATCCAGCGGGAAGGCTTGCCCCCGCCGCGTTCGATTAATCCTCCAGCTTCGGGAGGAACGGGAGCTTGCGGGGACGACACGTCCCCGCCCCTGTGCTTGCGACTAAACACACACGTCGCGTGAACGACGCCCATTAACAAGGCCGAGGGATGATCAGACGTTCCGGCGGAGGATTTTGCCCCATGCCCGATTGGGAGCCGAATTTTGGCCTTTGAACTTTTTTGGGCTGGAAGTATAAAGAAGCCCATGGTGTCGTTGCCGATTCTGTTGTCTAACGGCGGTTTGGTCCTGTGGTTGATTCTGCTGGTCAGCGCGGTGGCCATCGCCGTGTTCATCGAGCGATTTCTGCACTTCCACCGCGCGCAAATCAATTCGACCGAGTTCCTGAACGGAGTGCGCACTGTGCTCAAGCGGGATAACGTGGTCGAGGCGCTTTCCATTTGCGATGCCACGCCCGGGCCAGTAGCGCGCCTGGTCAAAACGGCTATTCTAAATCGGGACCAGGGCCGGGAGCGGGTGCGCGAGGCGCTCGAGGAGGCGGGCCTGGCGGAAGTGCCGCGGCTGGAGGAGAAGTTGAATTTGCTGGCAACGATCGCCCAACTCTCGCCACTGCTGGGGCTGCTGGGCACGGTTCTGGGGTTTATCCAGACCTTCGCGCTGATGCAGCACCAGGGGTTGTATGCCCAGGTGGGGCAACTTTCCGACGGGGTTTGGAAGGCGCTGGTATGCGCGGCAGCGGGTTTGGCCGTAGCCATTCCCGCCCACGCTGGGTACAACTACCTCGTCAGCCGGGTCAACTCCATCGTGCTGGACATGGAGCGCACGGCCACAGAAATCGTGAACATCGTCACCGAAGGGGGCAAGGGATGAAATTTCCCCGCAACGCCCGCATCTTCCGCGGGCGGCTGGACGCGGCGCCGTTTGTGACGGTGTTGTTTCTGCTGGTGATGTTCCTGATGCTGGCCTCCTTAGTCTATACGCCCGGCGTCCACGTGGAACTCCCCACGGCTGACGATTTGCCGGGGACGGATAAGCCGTCCGTGGCGGTGGCGATCGACCCGAATGGGCGGCTGTATTACGAAGACCAGTGGATCGAGGAAGGCCAGTTGGCCAGCCGGTTGCGCGCCGCCGCCAAGGCCTCTAGTCTGCCGATGACGCTCATCGTGCAGGCGGACAAACGGGCCTCTTACGACATGCTGTTGCGGTTGACCTTATTGGCGAAGGAGGCTGGCATCCATGATACCCTGTGGGCCACGCTGCCACGGCCATTTGGCTCACCCCAACGGGGCGCCTCGCCATGAGCTCTGCAACGGTTGAAGCCGAGGCTTGGTTTCCGCGCCGATGGTGGCTACTCACCGGGTTGATTTTTGTCGTGCAGGTGAGCTTGATTTTCTGGCTGGGCGAACATACGCGGGAGCGCCCGCGGCCGCTGGGTCGTGCCCCACGCTTGCGTCTTACGGCTTATTCCCCGCGCCTGGCGCTCGAAGACCCCACCCTGTTTGCCTTGCCGCACCAGCGCGGATTTTCCGGGCCAGCTTGGCTCGAAGTTAAACCTTTTGACTTTCCTTCTTATGACTGGTCGGAGCCGCCGCGCTGGTTGAGCCTGTCTCTGGCTCCGCTCAGCGCGACTTTTGAGCAGGAGGCCCGGGAAACCAATGCCTTCGATCCTCTCCAGCTTCTGCGGGCAGCGCCGCCGCAGTTGACCATTCCCAGCCCGGCGGTGCTGCCGCCCGTTCCCGGACGATCCGTCTGCAGGCTCGAAGGAGAGTTGGCCGGCAGGGGCTTGTTGAGCACACCTCAACTACCCTCCTGGCGCCGGCCCGAAATCCTCACTAACAGCGTCGTTCAACTCGTGGTGGACGCTCAAGGCTGGCCGCTCTCCACCGCCTTAATCTCAAGTAGCGGGTGGAAGGAGGCGGACGATGTGGCCCTGGCGCGAACTCGGGGCCTGCGCTTGAAACCGCTCGGTGGCGAAGGTCCATCGCCGCGCCAAAGTGCCGCGGAGCAATTGATGTGGGGCGAATTGGTTTTTGAGTGGCAGACGCTGGCGCCGACCAACGCCCCGCCCTAGATTAATTTCTGTGCCGGAGCTCACTGAAGCAACCAAATGTCGATACCTAACCTCATCCTGACTTACTTGCTCGTTTTGCTGGCTGGCCTGGCTGGCGTGGGCATCTACTCAGAATTGCGTCGGCGCCGCTTCGAGCCGCGCCCCAGTCAGGACCGAATTTTCCGCTGTCAAAACTGCGGCTTCGTCTATACCGACGATGCCGATGTGGATCGTTCGCGTTGTTCTCAGTGTGGCCGCATGAATGAGGCCATCGAATTCTGACTCAGCGCTCGGTCACGATTTCCGGCCGGGTGCTCTCGACAATGGCCAGCAGCTCTTTCTGTTCCAGGTTGGGGATTTTGAGCTTATCCAACGAGGCTTTAAGGTCGCCAAGGGCGGCATCGAACTCCGGGTTGGAGATATGCATCTCGGCATGGGTCGCCTCGATTTGCCTGCCGGTGTACCGAGCAGGCCCGCCCGTGGCCAGCGCGAGGAACTCGACCAGGTGTGTCTGGAGTGTGCCGACATTTTGGGGCGTGGGTTTCCAGGCCTCCGACTGGTCGCGATGAATGGAGAAGCCGCCGCGCTTGACTCCCAGGCGATCGAAGTTTACGCGTGGGTCATCGAGCACGCGCGGCACAAAGTCCGCCACGATGTTTGAGACGCCGTCTTCGCCGCCAAGCCGGTCGAACAGTGCGAGTTTGCCCGTGGCTTGGGCGGCTTTGTTCGTGGCCCCGGCGTCGGCCGTGCTTCCGCCACCCGCATTGGCGACCGCTGCCTTTTTGACGCCTTTCTCGCCCGCCCCTTCGCCCGAGCCCGAGAGTTGCTCGGACTGCGCCATTCTTTGGCTGGCGCGCTGATCGGCTTCGCGGCTGCCAGAGGTAAAGAAGTTGGTACTGGCTTTTTTCGCCGGGCTGGCACCGCACCCGGAAAGGCCTAGGGCCACGGTCGCGGCGAGCGATGACGCGGTCAGGATTGCCAGCTTTGGCGTCATCCTTCTCGGTAGCTGAAGGGACTCTGTGAATTTGTTGATTTGGTTTTTCATGGCATGTCATTGAGTTTGAGCGGTAGTCGAAAGTTCCTCGACCACAGCGGGCTCATCGAAATGAAAGTCCTGCACGGTTTTCTCGCTGCCGGGCTCCAGCCGTGGCAGGTAAGCCCGCACGAAGGCGTTGCGCAGGATGTTTCCAATGGTGGCAAAGATGTCCGCGGTAGTGGTTCCAGAAGCATCGGCGGTGAAGGGAATTAAGGTGCCGAACTGATCGCGCGAGAAGTTCTTTAACAAGCTGGTAGTGCCCCCCACTAGCGCTTGCCAAAAAAACTGCAGCACGTTGTCTTCCTTAAGGTCTTGGCTAAGGCTGAAGACCCTCAGGTCTCTGAACAGCGGTTTGACATAGCCAGTGAGCTGGCCCTCTTTGGAATCGGCCTCGATCACCAGGTCGAACCAGCCTCGTTTGAACTCGAGTTTGCCGTAAGTCAGCGCCAGGTCGTTGAGCTTGGTCACGTCCAAGCCGATTAAGCGCAGCGCGAGGTGGAACGTCGGGCGGTAAGAGAACGGATCGAGCGTCATTTTGCAATCAAGCTTCGCTTGATCCATCGCCAGCGCGCTCACCTGCACGGTGGCGACCAAGGGATTGGTTTGATCCTTAATGTTGCTTAGATCATCAATGGAGCCGTTCAGATGCGACAGATAGACATCCACCGGTTTTTGGGATTGGTAAGTGCGAAAATGCACGGAGCCATCCTGGATAACGGCGCTGTTAATCGTGAAGGGGAACAAATCTCGAATCATCTCCAGCCAGGGCCCGCGGGCACCAGTCTGCGACTCATTTTGGTTGGAACTGGCGACGAAGTTTATTTGGGGCTGCAGCATCAGAACCTGGCCAACCACCCGGCGATGGACGAGGGCGTTCCACTGTATGGAGAAATCGACCGCCCTGGCCGAGAAGAAGGGGACTGGCACATTGCCTGTCCGCTGGCTGATATGGACGTCGTGGATAGAATAGGCCCCGCGCAAGAGGTGAATTTGGATCTCACCGATGCGGCCGGCATAAAGAAGATTGCGGTCCAGCGTCCGGTTCACATAATGCCGCACTACCGAGGGGAGCAGCGCTCGAACCACACCCCCCAGGAGGGCGATCACGAGCAGAATGATCCCCAAACGCCGCCAGCCCCTGGGTCGCCTGGGAGGGCTCTGCTGCATTCTCGATTTGGCGCCCGCATCTTCTGAGTCCCCGGATGGAGCTCTATCATCGTGCCCTTTCATGGACGAGAAAATCGGGGCACACGACCCCTGAATTTCACATGTCAAAATAAGCCCTCCCAAGGGAGCGAACCCAATGGGGTGAAAGGCCCAAGGGTCCCTTGGAATGAACCGAGCCCCCCTGAATTTCAGCCTCCCGGCTTTAGCTCCAGCACATCGTGGGGAGCGGCTTCGCGCTGGCCCGCGGGACTGACCCCGATGAAGCGCGCGCGCTCGCGAAGTTGGGTCAAGTTGGCTGCTCCAAGGTAGCCCATGCCGGCCTGGATACCGCCAATCAATTGAGCCAGGACGCGATCGACCGAGCCGGACACCTCCTTCAGAGCCTCGACTCCCTCGGGAGCGAGTTTGCGGGAGGGGTCGGGCGTGTGGCCGTAGCGCGCCGCCGAACCCTCTTTCATCGCCGCCAGGCTGCCCATCCCGCGGTATTGCTTGTAAACTTTGCCGCCAATCTCGAGCACTTCGCCCGGCGCTTCCGGGCATCCCGCCAGAAGGCCGCCACAAATCACCGCCGCCGAGAAGGTGAGAGCCTTTACGATGTCGCCGGACTTGGTGATGCCCCCATCGGCCAGGATGTTGACGCGTTTCTTCTGCGCCGCGCGAGAGGCAACATAGAGGGCGGTCAACTGGGGGATGCCCACACCGGCCACAATGCGGGTGGTGCAGATTGAGCCGGGACCTTGGCCAACTTTGACGGCGTTGGCGCCGCAATCGGCCAGGAATTCGACGGCAGCAGCGCTGGTTACGTTGCCGGCAATGATGGGCAGCTTAGGGAAAGCACTGCGCAGCATGCGCACGGCGTCGCCCACTCCTTTGCTGTATCCGTGGGCGGTCGAGACCGCCACGGCATCCACGCCCCGCTCCACCAGGCCGCCCACGTGCGCCAGAATGCGCTCGCGGTCCAATTCTCCAAAGGCATTGCGGGTGGCCGAGACGGCCGCGCCGCAGAGGAGGCGGAAACTGGCATCGCGCGCGGGTTTGAACTGGGCGTTGCGCTCCTGGATGATGCGCTCGATATCGCTCAAGGTAAACAACCCGTGCAACCGGTCCTGATCATCCACGACCAGCAGCTTGTGGATGCCGGGATGGGCGGCGAAAAACTTGTCCGCTCGAGCGATGGGATCGCGGCCGAGTTCTTTGCGATTGATGGTTTGCACCTGGCTGCGCGGAGTAAGGGCTTCGGCGACTTTCCGGTTGGCGTAGCGAGGCTTGACGACATGGCCGGGGAGAAGGCCGGCGAGCTTACCCTGGCTGTCCACCACCGGAAAAGTGCCGAAGGAGAACCGCTTTTTCTCGATCAGGTTCAGCATGTCGCCGATCAATTGCTCCGGCGCGGCTTTGATGGGATCCTGGATCAGGCCATGCACGTTGTTCTTGACGCGGCTCACTTCCGACAGTTGCTCGCGTTCCGGCATATTGTAGTGGATGAGGCCCATTCCTCCGTTGAGCGCCATGGCGATGGCCATGCGCGCCTCGGTGACCGTGTCCATGTCCGATGAGATGATCGGGATATTAAGGTGCAAACCCTCGGCGAGGGTGGTGTCGAGTTGCGTGTCGCGGGGCAAGACTTCCGAATAGCACGTCGCCAGCGTGACGTCGTCGTACGTCAGCCCGAGATGATTTGAGGCCGGGAAAAATACCTCGGCCGGTTGGTAAAACCTGGAATCCAGTTGCTCGAACTCTTTGCTAGTTGCCATAGGCCAGCGAAGCAGATTCCTCCCCGGAAGCAAAGCGAAAAACTACGTGGCGTCATTTTTGGCGTGACTTAGGGAGACTGATGGTCAGACTGGCTCGGCAAGCGTGACCTATGGCTCGTACTAAACAGTTCTGCATCGGCATGGCTGCCGCATTCTGTCCAGTCCTTTTTGCCACCATTGCCGCCGCACCGTTACAGTGCCATTCCGCGCCAACACTTGACCCCGATTTCAAGAGTAGGGCGATGGCGCACGTTCGCCAACTCGCCGCGGTTGGAATACACGAGGCGGGGAGCAGGGGCGAACGAAGAGCGGCCCAGTACATCCGGGAGCAGATGAAGAAGGCGGGGCTTTCCGTGACCGACGAGCCATTCACGTTTCAGTCCTTCGCTCTCGAGGATGCGGTGCTCGTAGCCGGGTCCGTCGAGGCAGATATCATGAAACTGGGTTTCAATCCCTACTCGCAGAAAGGCCCCATCTCGGGCGAGCTTTCTTTAGTTACGGCGACCGGCCAGCGCTCCATTCTGGAAGCGGAGCTCGACGGCAAACTGGTGGTCCTAGCTGGCAACGACGGTTTCAATATCGTGTCCTTCCACAAGAATCCCAAAGCTTTGGTGTCCGTGTCGGCGCCAGATTTCGACCGGCTGAAGGCGAGCGGGGCGAGTTCGGGCGAGTGATGTCCAGCGAGCGCGCGTTATATGCTAGTTCGAATGTGCCAGAATGGCTGCGTTCTGCCGTTTTCAGAGCAGGCGTCGGTCTGGGTCGCAAGGTAATTGCACAGGACGGTTCCGGCTCGGACCATCGGGTCTTTGGTCAGGCCGGTGTGGTCGCAACCGACATCACCGTCGAAGGAGGAGCCCAGACTCATGCACCGACCGATGTGCCCGAAGCCGTTTGTGCCGACAGCATGGAATTGGTCGCTCGGCTGGTCCTGACGGTAATCGAGGACGTGCTGAGCTCGAGGCTGACAGAGCCCGCGCCCGCACTCGCACCACCTTCCAAATAAGCTCAAGAGCGGCCCGGTTCAGAACAAGTCTTCGCGGTCGGGCCCCTCGACCAATATCCTGCGAAGGTACGTGACATAGTTGCGGGAGATGGGGCGCAGAGCCCATTTGCGGGTCGAGCGGACTAATGCTCCGATGAGGCTCTCGTACTCCGCCGCGCTTAAGGGATATAGGCCCAGGAGCAAGGCCGACACTTGCCAGAGGAAGTCGTGGGTCAGGTTCAACCGGCGTCCATCTGGCCGCCGACGGAGTGCTGAATAGACTTCCTCCATTTCCTGGTCCGTGCGATCGCCGATGGCTTCACAAAGCGTCAGAAACTGGTCTTCGATAAAGACGAAGCAAGGCATGTATTCCGGCGGGTAGTGCTCCATGTCGGGTGGCGGAGGACGGTTGCCGCGGAAGAGTTCCCCCAGGGAAGGTGCTGCCCACGTAGCCGCTTTGTGGCTATCGGAGACGAAGATGGTATGCCGGTCTGGCAGGATGACGCGCCTAGTCTTGTCAGCCTCGATGCCGACAGCTAACTTCGCCACGTCCAGGCCGTTTGCCTGGACCACCTCCCGCAAGGAAGCGATGAGGTCGAGAACCGGCGCCCAAGATGCCGTCAGCCTCGCCTCGTTTCCGAGCAGGCGCTGCGCCGCCTTGCGTTGGACCGCCTGCTCGTCGCCTTCCTCGGTCAGCAAGGTGCGGATGAAAACGTACTCCTCGCCCTGGGACAATTGGGATGATGGCGAGAGGAAAAGCTCGCGGAGCGGTTCTGGTGCTGACCGTAGGATAGACACGAGCTCAAGAGCGATTGCTTCGGTGAGTTCGTCATCGCCCAGGCGCCGCCCATCCAAGAGGAAGCGAACCAACAACGGGGCATGGCCCTGTGCGGTGCGAAGATCATTGGCCTGAACCGCAAAGGAAAGCAAATGGATCCGCGCCTCAAGATCGCCCGGATCGAGGGCTAGCGCTTTGGCATACGATTCAGCCGCCCGCCCCTGCTGATCGCACCCTCGGAACAGGTTGCCGAGCCGCGTGCGCAGAAAAGCATCCTCCGGGGACGTTTTGATCAATTTGAGCAAATGGTCCTCGCCCATGGCGGGGGTCTGCACGAAAGTCCCATCGAAAGCAGTCAAGCGGCCGGGCATAAACTCGGTGAAATTTTTGCTGAGAGTGGCCCGCAGCCTCAGTTTCAGGATTTTGATCTGGTCGCCAATCTCCCAGGGACCGCCGCTGTCGCATTGCCGGCAACGAAAATAATTGCAGAAGCTGAAGTACTGCCTGTCGTTCCCGCGGCAGCACCCGCGCCTCAGCGCCTCGCAGGTCTCGGCGGTTGAGGGCGCCGCCGATTTAAAGTCGATTAAAAGTAAATAAAAGCAAATGAAAGTAATTAAAGGTAAAAATTTTTCCCCCCGGAGTGCAGGAATGCCCCGGACGGTGGCTTGTTCGGGCGCGTCAAAACGGCGGGTCCTCGTTGGATTCCGTTAATGCGACCGGCAGTTAGCGGGGACTGATGTCCACAGGGACCCGCCAGCGTGATCGCGACATTTTATCCTTGAATTGGGAGCGCATTGCTGCTTAAGTTGCCTCGTCGCGTAACTTATGGTTGCTGTTGGCACAATCGGGGTGCAGGAAGATCTCTCGGAGAACCAGCGCGTAGCGTTGCTAAAGCTGCTGGGGGACGAGGATCCGGCCGTTTACCAGGCGATCCGGGAAAAAATTCTGGCTTGTGGGCCTGGGGCGTTGACGTGGCTCCGCCCGCATGTTTTGAGCAACGACCCGGCGTTGCGCCGGCGAGCTCAGGAGATCGTCCGGCGCTTCGAGCAACAGGCTGCGGATAACGACTTTGTGCGCTTTTGCCTGCAGCACGGGGAGGAATTTGAGCTGGAGCAAGGGGCCTTTCTATTGGCACGGACGCAATTCCCGGAGATCAACGTGGAGGCCTACCAGGCGCTGCTCGACAGCTATGCCGAGGAGTTGCGCGAGCGGGTGGATCTGACCGCCCCGGCCAGAAAACTCCTGGCGGAGATCAACCAGTATTTGTTCCGCGAACTGGGTTTTGCAGGAAACCAGGAGGATTACTACGAGGCCGACAACAGCTACCTGAACCGCGTGATCGACCGCCGCAAGGGCAATCCCGTAAACTTGTGCTTGGTGTACATCCTGATCGCGCGCCGCCTGCGCTTGCCGATCGCGGGCATCGGACTGCCTGGGCATTTTGTGTGCCGCTACCAGTCCAGCGCCGCCGAGCTTTACATCGACGCCTTTGACCAAGGCAAGCTGCTGGCCAAGGCTGATTGCGTTCAGTATTTGCTGCGTGGCAATTTCAGCATCCGCGATGACTACCTGGCACCCCTGAGTCCGCGCCGGCTGCTGCTGCGCATCTGCGGCAACCTGCATCAGATTTACTCCCGGCGGCAGTTGGAAGAGGAAACCACGCGGTTGCAGCGGTACCTCGTTGCGCTGAGCCGGTGACGTGGGCCGAAGGGGCGTGTTTGGCATCGGCCGTGAGAGCGCCGCGTTTAAGCCGCATTAGGCTGCCTTAGGTTATGATGATCCCAGCGAATTGCAGCCTGGGTGCCTCGCGACCCGAAGGAGTTGAAAAGGCATTGCTCAATCCGGCAGCGCGCGCCATTGGCGGCCGGCGATGTAAGGATCGATGCGGACAAGGAGGAAGTAGGCCCAGCGCTGTTTGAGGCGACACCAAAGGGAGCGCGAGTGCCGCCAGGCTTCGAGCGAAATGCGCTGGCAATGCGGCAGATTCGCCTCGAACCACTCGCGGGCCTGAGCCGCGGTCTCCCGGCTTTCGAGACGGACCATCAACTCGTAATTGAGGTTAAGGCTGCGCGGGTCGAGATTAGCCGAACCCGCATAGACGACGTCATCGATGACAATCAACTTGGCGTGCAAGACCTGCGGCTGGTACTCATAGATTTCGACCCCCGCTCCGAGGAGGCGGCGATAGAGGCTCTGGGCGGCCAGTTGGGAGATGAGCACATCAGATTTGCCGGCTAGAATAAGGCGCACGCGGGCCCCGTGGCGGGCGACACGGGCGATCTGGCGCCGGAGTCGCCGGGTCGGGAGGAAATAGGCCATCATGATGTCCAGGCGCCGGGCCTGCACAAGGTCTGCGCGCAAGGCTGTTTTAATCGGGCTTGCCCCGCGTCCCGGTCCGCTCAACAGAAGTTGTTCGTGGGTGGCAAACACAGTTTTCTTGGCCGAAGGAATCAGGACACGCTTTCGCCGGCAATCCGCCTGGGCAAACATGTCCTGGAAGGAGGCCTCCATCTGAGCCACGAGGGGCCCTTCCACTTTGAGGCCCAGGTCACACCAGCCGCAGGTGACCCCATCGCCCTGGTATTCCGAAGAGATGTTAAATCCGCCGACGAACGCGACCCGACGGTCACAAACGAGCAACTTGCGATGGTTGCGAATGCTAAGGCGATGGAGGGTGAGAGGATTGAACACGCGCACTTCACCGCCGGCCTCTCGCAGCGGATTCCAAAAAGAATTGGCCAGGCCGGCTGAGCCGAGGGCATCGATGAGTACCTGCACGCGCGCGCCGCGGCTCAGGGCGCGAAGGAGGGCCTCGCGGAAGAGTTCGCCTAAAGGATCGGAGGCATAAATGTAGGTTTCCAGGCACACGGATTCCTGGGCCGCATCGATGGCCGCCACCATGGCGGGAAAAACCTCGCGCCCAGTGCTTAGCCAATTGCAGTTGGGGGCTGTGAGTTCGGCCAGCATTATGAGCAAATTTAGTTGGCAGCGAGAGGATTTGCAATTGGGGAGAAAACCTGGAACGGGCTGTTTGTAAGCCGGCCTTGAAGCGTTGGAATCTCGTCTTGAAGGCCTATAGGAATGAGGCATGTTGTTCTCGTGCGATCCTTCTGGAGACTCTTCTGCGCGGGTTGGTTGTGTCTGGCCGGGTTACCGGCTCAGGGCGCGCACACCCAGGCACGGCTGATCTTCGCAGCCGAGGCGGCGCGACCGGGGGACACGGTGCTGGCGGGCGTGCGCCTGCAGATGGACCCGCGCTGGCACACGTATTGGAAGAACGCCGGCGCCGCCGGAACGCCTACGAAAATCGAGTGGCAACTGCCGAGCGGGGTCACTGCTGGCCCGACCCAGTGGCCGCTCCCGGAAAAATTGCCGGACGACGACCTGACGACTTACATCTACTCGAATGAGGTGGTGCTCTTGACCCCGCTCAAGCTGGCCGCCGATTTGCCTGCCGGTGCGCTCGAAATCAGAGCGAAAGTTTCATGGCTGGAATGCGATCAGGAATGCGTCCCCGGTAGCGACACGGTGAAAGCCACACTCCAGGTTGGCTCGGAAACGAGGCCTTCGAAGGAGGCCGCCCTGCTGGAGGGTTGGCGGCAGAAACTGCCGAAAGACGGCCAAGTCGTTGGGGCGCGCGCTTGGTGGGAAAAGGAAGCGGTGGGCAATTTGCGGCCGCTCCTCCTGGAATGGAATTCGAGCGCCGCGGCCAGCGAAGCGGACTTCTTCCCGGATAGTTACGAGCAAATCGAAGTAGAACCGGCTACCCAAAGAGTTCCGGCCGAAGCAGGCAAGATCCGTTTGCGCAAAGAGGTCAAAAAACTCGGAGGCGACTGGCCGAGCCGAATCGCCGGTGTGTTAGTGCAAGGGTCCGGCAGCGGACGAGTGGGTTATGAGGTCGATGTGGCGATTGAGGGCGTGAGTGCTCGGGCCGCGACACCGCCGGAGTCGCCGGAAGTGCCGGCATCGCTCTGGAAGAGCCTGGTGGGGGCGTTCTTAGGGGGGCTGATTTTAAATGTAATGCCGTGTGTGTTGCCGGTCATCGCGCTCAAGATTCTGGGGTTTGTGAACCAGGCCAGGGAAGAGCCCCGCAAGGTTCGCAGGCTGGGGCTGATCTATACGTTGGGCGTGCTGGTCTCGTTCCTTGGACTGGCGTGCTTGGTCATCGCCGTCCAGGCTGCTGGGCACAAAGCCGGGTGGGGAATGCAATTTGCCAATCCGCAGTTTGTCGTGGTGCTCACGATTCTGGTCACCCTCGTGGCGCTAAACCTGTTCGGAGTGTTCGAGGTCAATCTGGGCGGACGTGCACTGGATGCCGCCGGTTCGCTGGCCTCGAAGGAGGGGGCGGCGGGCGCCTTCTTCAATGGCGTGCTGGCTACCGCCTTGGCCACGCCCTGCACTGCCCCTTTCCTGGGGGCAGCTTTGGGGTTCGCCTTCCTCAGCCAGAGTGCGGGCCTGCTGGTGCTCATCTTTCTGGTAGCCGGCCTCGGGCTGGCTTTTCCCTACCTGGTCCTGAGCTGGCACCCGGCATGGCTAAAGTTCCTGCCCAAGCCGGGCCGGTGGATGGAGCGATTCAAAATCGCGATGGGGTTTCCAATGCTGGCGACGGCGATTTGGCTGTTCGATTTAGTTGCTGCCCAGCTCGGTCCAAGGACTTTGGGCGTGGGGATTTTTCTGGTAATTGTGGCCCTGGCCGCCTGGGTTTACGGAGAATTCGTCCAGCGCGGAACCACCCACCGGCGTGCGGGGCTGGCCGTGGCTTTATTCCTCCTCGTGGGTGGCTATGCGGTCACGCTCGGTCAAAGCCCGGACCGGATCGATTGGCAACCCTGGAGTGAGGCTGCCGTTACCGCTGCGAGGGCCAAGGGACATCCTATACTTGTGGATTTCACTGCCAAATGGTGCATAACCTGTCAAACGAACAAGAAATTGGCCCTCGAAACGAAATCGGTCCGGACAAAGCTCAAACGAACGAACGCGGTTGCGTTCTTGGCCGATTACACGACTGTTCCCGAGGACATCACAGACGAATTAAGGCGCTATGGGCGTGCGGGCGTTCCGCTGGTGCTGGTATTCCCAAAGGAACAGGCCAAGCCGGCCATCGTTCTGCCGGCCACGCTCACCCCCGGTATTGTCATTGACGCGCTAGAGCGTGCGGCTCAGTGAGGACGGACGAGGGGGTGCCATTGGCGCCCGGAGAGCGCCAGAGAAAGACTCCGGGGGCGATATAGTGCGCGCCGGGCGCTTGAAAGCCGCGCCAGCGTACTTTGCACGCCGAGACAATGCATCGGGCATCCAGGGACAAGGCGTCCCCGCTCCATTCCAGCGCGCTGGCGTATCACCCAGCACCCTCGCATGAAGGGTCGCTCAGGCGGCGGTTGCGAGCTTGGCTAAACGGTAACTAAGCGTGCCGTAGTAGCGCCGCTTCAGCCCACGTTTCTTGCGCTGGCGTTCGCGTGCCTTGACCAGGTGTTTTAAACACCGTGAACCACGCCGCGCCGGCTCCCCGCACTCAGTGCATCGGTGGTCCCGACGCATGCGCAACTGGTATTTGCGCTGCCGTGAGATGTCCAGATGCGTGAACTCGTCTTGAATTGGTTTTCTCATTCGTTCTTCTTTTCCCCTCAATTACGTCATCAGTAATTAATATATGACCACCCCTTTTGTCCCCTGTTCAGTTTTTCCCTGGACCAAGGATCTTTGGTCACACATAAATAGACCACGTTTGGCGACAATTTGCAAATGGGGGGTATTCCCTCGAGGCAAACCTAATCAACGGCATTGGGGCGCCTTATCTTGATCCTGTAACAAGAGGACGACCAGCCGAACCCCATTGCCTATTGGCCGTGCGTCATTTCGCGAAGGGCCCCTACCCCGTAATCGCGGTTCATTTTAGCAATGAAACTGAGGCTGATTTCCTTCGGGCAAACAACTTCGCACGCGCCGGTAACCGTGCAATTGCCAAAGCCCTCGAGATCCATTTGGCGCACCATGCTCAGTGCCCGCCGGTGCTTTTCGGCTTGGCCCTGGGGGAGAAGGTTGAGGTGGGAAACCTTGGCAGCGACAAAGAGCATGGCTGAGGCATTCTTGCAGGTGGCGACACACGCCCCGCAGCCGATACAGGCGGCGGCGTCCATGGCGGACTCGGCGGCGTCTTTGGGCACGGGAATCGCGTTGCCATCGGGGGCCCCGCCCGTGTTGACCGAAACGAAGCCGCCCGCCTGGATGATGCGATCGAAGGCGCTGCGGTTGGTGACCAGGTCTTTTATGATGGGAAAAGCCCGGGCGCGCCAGGGCTCGATGTTAACGGTCTGGCCGTCCTTGAAATGGCGCATGTGAAGCTGGCAAGTGGCGGTGCCGCGGTGGCCACCGTGAGGGACGCCGTTGATCACCAGGGAGCACATGCCGCAAATGCCTTCCCGGCAGTCGGAATCAAAGGCGATCGGGTCCTCGCCGCGAGCCAACAGGCCTTCGTTGACGACGTCGAGCATTTCGAGGAAGGACATGTCGGCCAGGACTTCCTTGGCCTCGTAGGTCACAAATGCACCCGGGCTGGTAGCGTCCTTTTGTCGCCAGATTTTAAGGGTCAGATTCATGGGAAGCCCGGGTTATTTGTAGCTCCTGGTGCTGAGGTGGAGTTCCTCATAGACGAGGGGTTCCTTGTGCAACAGTGGTGGTTGGTTCGGTCCCTGATATTCCCAGGCGGCCACGTAAGCAAAGTGCTCGTCGTCACGTTTGGCCTCCCCATCCGGGGTTTGAAATTCCTCGCGGAAGTGGCCGCCGCAAGACTCGCGGCGATGGAGCGCGTCCAGGCAGAGCAACTCCGCAAACTCCATGAAGTCAGCCACGCGCCCCGCGTATTCGAGCGCCTGGTTAAGTTCCCCGTTGGTGCCCGGCAGGCTGAGGTTGGACCAGAACTCCTGGCGCAGTTCGGGAATTCGGCGCAGGGCCTCGTTCAGACCTGCTTCGTTGCGCGCCATCCCGCATTTTTCCCAGAGCAGCCGGCCTAATTCCCGATGCAATGAAGTCGCCGTGCGCCGGCCCTTGATGGCCAGCAGGCGGTTGATAGAGGCTTGGACGCTTTCCTCGCATTTTTTAAACTCGGGATGGCTGGGCGAAGGCCTGGCCCGCTTGGCCGAGGCGAAATATTCGCCAATCGTATAAGGGAGAACAAAATAACCGTCGGCCAGGCCTTGCATGAGCGCGCTGGCGCCCAACCGATTGGCGCCGTGGTCGGAAAAATTGGCTTCACCAAGGACGAATAGACCGGGCAGGTTGCTCATGAGGTCGTAATTCACCCATGAACCGCCCATGGTGTAATGAGCGGCCGGGTAGATGCGCATGGGCACCAGCAACGGGTTTTCGCCGGTGATTCTCTCGTACATATCGAAGAGATTCCCGTAGCGTTCGATGATGACCTTCTTCCCCAAGCGCTGGAGGGCATCGCTGAAGTCGAGGTAAACCCCTCTGCCCCCCGGCCCGACGCCCCGGCCCTCGTCGCACACTTCCTTGGCCGCACGCGACGAAATGTCACGCGGCGCCAGGTTGCCGTAACTGGGGTATTTCCGTTCGAGGAAATAATCGCGATCGGATTCGGGGATGGAAGCTGGCGGCTTGGCAACGTCTTCCTTGCGCCGGGGGACCCAAACCCGGCCGTCATTACGCAAGGACTCGCTCATGAGAGTGAGTTTGGATTGGTGCTCGCCGCTGACCGGGATGCAAGTGGGATGGATTTGAGTGTAACAGGGGTTGGCGAGGAATGCGCCCTTTTTATAGGCGCGCCAAGTGGCCGTGACGTTGCAGCCCTTGGCATTGGTGGACAGGAAAAACACGTTCGCGTAACCGCCGGTAGCCAACACAACGGCATCCCCCGCATGAGACGAAATCTGGCCGGTGAGCAGGTCGCGCACCACGAGCCCCTTGGCATGGCCGTCGATGACGACCAAGTCGAGCATTTCGGTGCGGGGAAACATGTGGACGGTTCCGGCGGCGATTTGGCGGCAGAGTGCCTGGTAAGCGCCCAGGAGGAGCTGCTGGCCAGTCTGACCCCGCGCGTAAAACGTGCGGGAGACCTGGGCGCCGCCGAACGAACGGTTAGCCAGCAGACCACCGTATTCGCGGGCGAACGGTACGCCTTGGGCGACGCACTGGTCGATGATGTTCGCGCTCACCTGGGCCAGGCGATAGACGTTCGCCTCCCGCGACCGGAAGTCTCCGCCCTTAATCGTGTCATAAAAAAGCCGATAAACGCTATCACTGTCGTTCTGGTAATTCTTAGCGGCGTTGATGCCGCCCTGGGCGGCGATGCTGTGGGCGCGGCGCGGGCTGTCCTGGAAGCAGAAGCACTTGACCTGGTAACCCAGTTCGGCAAGCGACGCGGCGGCCGAGGCCCCCGCCAGACCGCTGCCGACCACGAGGATGTCGAATTTTCGCTTGTTGGCCGGATTGATCAGCTTAAGGTCGAACTTGTGCTTGTCCCATTTTTGGGCCAAGGGCCCGCTGGGAGTTCTGGAATCAAGGGGAGAGTTCATTTGAGCACCGCCTTTCCGTAACCCAGGAGGATGGCCACGGGGATTGAGGAGTAGCCGAGAAAAATGAGCAGCGCGACAAGGCGGGCGGCGCAGTCCAGGCAGGGCCGGATCGCCCGGTCGCTCCAACCGAGAGACTGGAACATGCTGCTGGCACCATGGCTCAAGTGCAGGCAGAGCAGGGCCATGCCCAGGATGTAAAAGGCGGAGACCCAGGGGTTGCTGAATCCTACTACCATCATCTTAAAAATATCGTGGTGTTGGGTTGCCGGGTCCAGGAAGCTGACAAAGTTCTGCCCGGTCAAGTTAAGATACTGGACCTGGGTAGTAAAGTGCAGGATGTGGTAAATGACGAAAACAAGGATAATCGTCCCGCTCCACAGCATGGTGCGTGAAGCCCAAGTGGCGCCAGCCGGTTCATGTTGCAGGTAGGCGACGGGGCGGGCGGCCCGGTTTTCGAGCGAGAGTTTGGTGGCCGACCACAGATGAAGACCGACCATGAGCAAGAGGACCAGGCGCACGGGCCAGAGCAACTCGGGGTTGGACTGCAAGAAGTGCCCATAGCGATTAATGGCCTCGCGCCCCAAAAAAACCTGCAAGTTTCCCGCCAGGTGTCCGATCACAAAGAGGAACAGGATCACACCCGTTACCGCCATAATGTATTTCTTGCCCAGCGACGATTTGAACAGTCTTGCAATCATGCACATCGGGAACCGCGTCCGCCTTTCGCACAGCGAGGCCGGGCCGCGTGATGGACAAATCTAATCGGGCTACAGGGGACGTCAATAACAGTTAGCAGTTTTTGAGGTAATGAGGCGAAGAAGGTTGAATAATCTCACTTAATGGGCCGTCTTAGCCGGCTCAGCCTCCAGCAGCAGATCGAGTTCGGCCAAAGAGGCCAATTGGCCTCCTGGATTGGCGTCCGAAGCTGTTCTCGCTCCCCGGCGCAACCCCACGGCCTGCATGCCGGCGGCTTGGGCTCCTTTTAAATCCAGCTCCGTGCGGTCGCCGACGTGCAAGATCGAGCTGGGCGCGAGCCCGAACTTCTCGGCGGCGTGCTGGAAAATGACGGGCGAGGGCTTGGAAAAGCCCACATCGCAGGAGACCACGACGGCATCAAAAAAGCAGAGCAAATTGAGCCGGCGAAGCAGCGGGCGCAGCCGGTTATCCCAATTGGAGATCACGCCGAGTTTGAGGCCGTGGGAGGCTAGCGTGTCCAGCGTCGGGGCAACATCCTCAAAAACCCGCCAAGCCTGCGGTTGGCTGAAAGCATCGTACAAATCAGGGAAGAAAGTCCGGCTGGGTGGCGGTTCGATGAGGCCAGCGAAGCTGCGATCGACGATCTCAGCCCATTCCTGGCGGGTATGGTTAAACTCCTTGAGGGAACTCCAAGCGGCCGCGAACTGGTCATCCAACGCCTGGATGGAAAGGTCCCCCCACCCGTTGCGCGCCGCGACCTGGGCATAGATAGCGCCCACGGAGGGCCAAGGCTCGATCAGCGTACCCCCGACGTCGAACGTGATCGCTTGCACTGGTTTTCCGTGCATGCGGAAGACAGGTGAGCCTGTCAAAGTTCGGGTCATGTACGGACGATAACTGAATCGAGCGAGGCTGTCCAACGGTTTCTCAAAGCCGTGGCGGGCACAGAAGTAAGAAAAGAGAATATCCGAACGGCAGCCGCGCCAATAACTAGAGAATCGTAGCCTCGGAGCAGGGCGGGCAGTCCCCCCGGCCCGCGGCCGAACAGCGCGGCCAATGGCCTGTTTGTGGGCGCACGAACGGCGCCCACGGTGCCCCGAACTCCGAAAGCTTCCGCGAGCAGGCTCCGAAAGGTCTCGCGAGCAGGAGCGTTCGGGGGAGCTGACGTGCCCTATCTTGCGGGCCTGCTACTTGCTGGCCAGAGAGATGGCTTTGGGGCTGAGCAGCACCTGCTGCTTCGCGGTGGAATTTTTGGCGACATGCTTGGCTTTGTCGCTGCAGCAGTCGGTGGTTTCACCACAGGTTTTGCCCATAGTACAACAAGCGGGTTGGTCTTTGCTCTGCGCTGGCTTCGCATCTTCGGCCTGAACGGCAGCAATCACGCCAGCAAAGCACAGGACGGCAAGGGTAAGCTTTTTCATATCGGAGATTATTGTAGCTGATAACAGACGCCGGTTCAACCTGTATTCTCTAAGGGCGTGGGACGGCCAGTTTAGGCAGCGGGCCCGAACCTGAGGGGGTCTTGGCGAACGAAGCCGGTGCCGTCGCAAGCAGGGCAGGCGGGTGGAGCGTGCCGAATCAAATGGTAGATATAGTCTTTGAGCTTGGCGCGGCGCATCTTGAGTTCTTCGATTTCCTGATCCGTCGCGAAGTCGATGTCCTCCTCGATACGGTAGATTTCGTCGTCGAGGCGGTGGTATTCGTCAAAAATGTTGCGGAAGTGGTCGTCGGAGCCTTTCAGACGCCGGATAACTTCGCGATGCTCGGGAAATTCTCTCAGAATTGGATGATGCAGGTCCATGGGGAGAGTCTCAGGAATGAGTTTGTGTGACACGTTTTTTGGCTTGGTGACGGTGAGGGGGGAAGGAGAGGTGAGCGAGACTGGGGCGAAGTTGAGCAACCGGTGGACGAAGTCCCGGGAGTTGCGCCCGCGTGCCGTTAATTCCGGCCCGCAGGCCCCCCGTTGGTTCGCGTCTCTTTACTTCCATTTCGCGGCCGCAACCGGCGGCCAAATTCAAATTTACCGGAAAGAACTCCGCCGTAAAGTACTCTTTTTCTTTTTTCTTTTTCGCGCCGCTACGTGTTGCAACCAGGAGGGGGAGCAGGATTGAAATCCATGCCCACGAGGCACACATCGTCCGCGAAACTCTGCGTGGCCGAAAAGCGGCGAATTTCCTCCAGGAGTTCGTCAAACAATTGCGGCGCGCGCGCGCGGAGTCGGCGTTCAACCCCGGCCAAGACCAATGCCGGTGTGCCCAGGGTTTTGTCGGGTCCTTCGACATCATAAAGGCCGTCGGTGAAAAGCATCACCAAGTCGCGCGGAGCCAAGGTGAATTCGGAAGTCTGGAACACGGCGTCCTCGAAAAGCCCGAGGGGCTGGCGCTTGCCCGGAGGATCGGCCAGGAATTCGGCGCACCCTTGGCTGCGGCGCAAGTGGATGGGCCGGGGGTGACCGGCGTTGGCATAGCGGACGAGGCGGGTTTGAGAGTTGGCTACGAGGTAGAACGCGGTGGTAAAGAGGGGCTCGCCGATGGGCTTGAGGATCGCCAGGAGGTCTCCATTGAGCTTGGTCAGGAATTGGCCCGGTTGGCTGGCTAGGGGCGCCAATTCCTCGACGAGTGCCCGAATCATCGCCGTAATGAGCGCGGAACGGACCCCGTGTCCGGCCACGTCGCAAATAAAAACCACCGCCTCGGCGTCCGAAAGTGCTGACACCGAGAAGAAATCCCCGCCCACGGCGCCGGTGGGGAGGTAGCGGTGGGTGAATTGGAAGGCGCTTTCACCGGAGGCCGCCGAGGCCGGGAAGCTTGGGTACTGCTGCGGCAGCATGGTGAGCTGAATCTGGCTCGCCATCTTCAGTTCCTCCTCCATCTCCACGTTCCGGGCATGGAGTTCCTGCCGGCTTTGGGCGAGCAGCCCGTTGGCTTTGCGGATGTTCTCCTCCGCCAATCGCTCGGCGGTTATGTCCCAGAAAATTCCCTGGAGGCCGAGGACCTGCCCATCGGTACCCACGATGGGCGTCTTGACGACCTGGACATACATCCGGTCGCCGCCGGGGGGCAGGTGTTCTTCGACGGTGGCAAAGGTTTGACCCGTGGCCATGACGCGCAAGTCATCCTGCTGATACTTAGCCGCGAGGCCAGGCGGGAAAAAATCAGCATCCGTCTTGCCGAGGATCTCGGAGAGACTCCGGTTGAGGGTGCGGCAGAACTGTTGGTTGCCGAAAGTGAAACGCCCCGCCAGGTCTTTGCGGAAGATGTTTTGCGGGATGGTCTCAACCAGAGAATGGTAAAGGGCTTCCGAGTTGCGGAGGTCTTCCTCGGCTTGGCGCCGCTGCGTGATGTCCTCGACGGTCCCCTCATAGTAAAGGAGTTGACCCCGGGCGTCGCGCACGGCGCGGCAATTCTCGGAAATCCAGATAATGGAACCATCCTTGCGGAAGATCTGCGATTCGAACCGCGTGATGGTGTCCTGCTCCTGCATTAGGCGGACGAACTCTTCGCGCCGTCCGGGCTGAACATAGAGGCGTTGGCCGATATCGGTGACGTTCTGGATGAGATCCTCGGGGGATGCATAGCCGTAGATCCTGGCCAGTGCGGCATTCGCCATCAGATAGCGACCCTCGGGAGTGGTCTGGAAAATGCCTTCAACCAGGTGGTCGAAAACAGTGTGGTACTTCTGCTCGGCATCCAACAGGGCGGTGTCCACCCGGTGACGCTCCATGGCGTAGCGGATGGAGCGCTCCAGCCAACTCGGAGTGAGTTGGCTCTTGACCAAGTAATCCTGCGCTCCGGCCTGGACGGCCTCCAGTGCCACCGTTTCGTCGTCGCTGTCCCCGGCGGCAATGATGGGCAGGCGCGGCGCCTCGGCGCGGATGAGAGATACGTTGGCCAGGCCAGCCCCATCGGGGATGCACAGGTCGAGCAGGAGCACGTCGAACCTGTCACGTCCCAAAGCGGAAAAACCTGACTTGAGATCAGTGGCGGACTGCATGTCGGCGGACAATTCGCGAGTCTGGCGGAGCATCTCGCCAACGTAGCGGGCAAAGCTGGCGTCGTGCTCGATGAGCAAGATCTTCAATGGTTCCTGCTCCATAGCAGCAAAACGCTGACCTCAGCGAGGGAAAAATGGCAAAGGCAGGAGGTGGCGGCAAGCGGCTTACGTTGGGGGAGGGTAGTGGAATTCACGTTTCAGGGTTGCTTGGGCTGGGGAGCTTCTCTGGAGCGGCCGTCCACAGCAGCGGGCTCGGAGACAGGCATTTCCTGCCCAGCTTGGTGCTCCGGGGTTCTCAACGCCGTCGCAAGCTCGTGATCGTTGAGTGCGCGTAGCACAACCAAAGGAGACTAAGGAAGGCGATGAGCAGAACTTGTCCAACTGTCGGGTAGCTGTAGATGAGGAAGGCGATACCGCCGCAAATCACGGTTGCTTTTGTCAGATCTAAGATGGTCATAAGGCTACGTTGCACCTGCCCGTGGCCGGCGTTCTTGCCCCGCGATCAAGCGCGCCCTGCTCAGGCCGTGCTGCATGATAGTTTAACAGTTACTGGCATAATGCCAAGAAAAAAAGCGCATTTGAACCAAAAACTTTGCGTCACTATGCCTCAGCGCCTTCACCGGTCGCGAGTTCGGTTGCGATTTACCATATCCATTTGGCGGTCCACCAGGCGGCGAAAAGCAGGGCGAAGAAAGCGATGGTGAGCTTCCATAGCCTGCCGCGCCGCGAGCGGGGCAGGACGGGCGAACCGCACCGGGGACAGTAGGTCTTCGCACCGGTCCAGCCATTTCCACAAACAAGACAGTTCATGCGGACACCGACGGGTCATTGACAACCGTTTTTTATCGCAGCAGATTGCCTGCCAGGATGTTACCGATCGTTCGCTATTCGTCTCTTCTCCTGGGTCTGGCGCTGGCAAGCGCGCGCTCCACCGGGGCGGGCACTAATCTTGTCTCCGGAACCCCGGTCGTGCGGCCGATCACGGTGGGGGACCCCTTCGTCGAAGAGGAACAGCGCTCCCGGTCCTGGCTTTCCTATCCCGGTCCGGAACTTCGGGGCTGGCAGCTAACCTTGCGGCTGCCGACGAATACGTTCGAGTTGGGCAAACCGATCGCGGCCACCGTCGTCTTCCAGAATACTACCACCAACACCCTCCGGCTCTACGTCTCCTCCCCCGGCATGCCTTACCTTTTTTATACGTTCGTCACTGATGCTGGTGGAAAGGATGTGCCAGTGAACGATGAGGTCCGCGAAGAAATGGAGCATGGCCACCCCACTCTGGGCACGTTCCACGACGTCGCCGCCCGGAGCGGACTGGCCTTCCCTGTGGAGCTCGAGCACTTTTACCGGTTCGGAAAAGCGGGCGTTTACGGCGTTCATGCAACCTCCCGCCGGCTTCCGGTGCCGGCAAGGTGGATCCCGGGCGACCCGGCCGGCGCCGCGCAAGCCTCGACGGGCACCGCCCAAATCAGGCTTATTTCCCCGAAAGCCAATGACCCGCCCACTGCACCCCCTTGAGCCACGAATTTCGATTGTGGTTGATTAATATAAAGTGAGCAGCAGTCTCAGCTCAACGCCCCGAACCGGCGCGTTTGAGTAGGAAAAGACCCCTTTCCGGCTCGCGGAGTAGCCGCGTTATGCTGGTTTGTGATCACGCGAGGGCAAAGGGCTTTAGCGATGCGCTACCTGCCGATAGGGAGCCACGGTGTGGTGGGCGATCTCCACACAACAGCGCTGGTGGGGACGGATGGCACGATCGATTACATGTGTTTCCCCAGATTCGATTCGCCCACGGTTTTCGCGAGTCTGCTGGACTGGAGGAAGGGCGGGTGCTTCACGCTGGCCCCCGTGATCGACGGAGCGCAGCACAAACAGCTTTATCTGCCAGAGTCCAATATCTTGGTGACCCGGTTTCTCTCGAATGACGGCGTGGCCGAGGTGTCCGATTTCATGTCCATCGCGCCCCGGTGGCCGGGAACTGCGTTGGTGCGGCGAGCGAAAACGGTCCGGGGCAAGTTGCGCTATCGCATGAGCTGCGCGCCGCGGTTTGGTTATGGGCGGGCCGAACACCGCGTCGTGAAAAGAAGACACGAGGTGCTCTTCATCAGCCAGGGCGCTGATAGAAGTGTGCTGCGTTTGCGCAGCCAAGTGCCGCTACGCGTCGAGCAAGGCGCGGCCACGGCAGAATTCGTGCTCGGGTCGGACCAGAGCGCCGCCTTCGTGCTCGAGGACGGGAGTGCTCCGGGCGAAGCGCCCTCTGCTGCCGAAGATTATGTCGCCGAATCATTTAAAGAGACCCTCAACTTCTGGCAGCAATGGAGTGGGCAATCGCGGTATCGAGGGCGCTGGCGGGAAATGGTGCAACGCTCGGCGCTCACGCTCAAGCTCCTGACGTCGGCTCCGTACGGGTCCATCATCGCGGCGCCGACCTTTGGCTTGCCGGAAGAGATCGGCGGAGTGCGTAACTGGGACTATCGATATGTGTGGGTGCGAGATGCCTCCTTCAGCCTTTACGCCCTCATGCGCCTGGGTTACACCGCGGAGGCGACGGCGTTCATGCGCTGGATAGAGGCCCGTTGTGCGGAACTCAAGCCCGGCGCCCCGCTCCAGGGAATGTATGGCCTGGATGGCCGCCATAACCTCGAAGAGACCCAGTTGCGCCACCTCGAGGGCTATCAGAAATCCCGTCCAGTGCGCATCGGCAACGGCGCCTACGACCAAGTTCAGTTGGACATCTACGGCGAATTAATGGATTCGGTGTACATCTATAACAAATTTGGCGAGCCGATCTCGTACGACTTCTGGCGTCACTTGGTCCAATTGATCGATTGGGTGTGCGCGAACTGGCGGTGGCCCGATCACGGGATCTGGGAAGTGCGCGGTGGCCCACACGAATTCCTTTATTCGCGGGTGATGTGCTGGGTCGCGGTGGACCGCGGCATGCGGCTGGCTGAAAAACGGTCCTTTCCGGCACCGATGGATAAATGGCGTCAGGTGCGGGATGAAATCTACCGGGACGTTTATGAGGAGTTTTGGGATGGGGAATTGGGTTGCTTTGTGCAGTACAAGGGCTCGAAAGCCGTGGACGCCTCCACCTTGCTGATGCCGCTGGTCAAGTTCATTGGCCCCAACGACCCACGCTGGCGTTCGAGCTTGAGAGTGATTAACGAGCAGTTGCTCGAGGATTTTTCGGTTTACCGTTACAACGTGATGAAGGGCGCCAACTCGGGTTTTCCAGGGGGCGAAGGAACTTTCACGATGTGTTCCTTTTGGAACGTGGAATGCTTGGCCCGCGCTGGAGAGGTCAAGCAGGCGCGCTTGTTTTTCGAGAAAGCCTTGGGCTATGCCAACCACCTGGGATTGTACGCGGAAGAACTCGCTCTAAACGGCGATCAGTTGGGAAACTTTCCGCAGGCCTTCACTCACCTGGGTCTGATCAGCGCGGCCCATTACCTGGACCACAAAATCGATGAGCCAAACCTGCCTGGTTGACACGCGTAGGACGTTCTTGCAAACTCTTAGTCGCGGGCAAATTCGAGGAACACTTTCGATGGGTTGGTGGCAGAGAAGCAAAAACAGAGAAGCGCAACGATTCTACCTGCTGCCCGGCATGGGTGGCCGGGCCATGCGCAAGAAACGTTGGCAGATGCTCCGGTGGTCCATCGCGGCTGGACTGTTGGTCTCGGCGATGGTGGGCTGCCTGCTGTACATTCTCGGTTCCCTTTAGGTCAGCGCGCGGTTTGAGGGGTGGACGAAATTATTTCGAGCTCGCGCGTGCTGCGGACGGCCTTTCCATCCACACCGTGTAATTCGGCTTCAAGTGTGCAGCAGCCGGCCAACCCCGGCCAAGCAAGGTCAAAAGCCAGCTCTGACTTCCCCAACCCGTCCAGGTGAGTGGACTGCTGGAGCTTGAGCAGAACGTGATTGCCTTGCTTCAGGCGCAAGGTGACCGGCCCATTCCAGGGCTGGTCAAGGTCGTTGATCAAAGTCACGTGCAATGGCAGTGCCTGACCGCCAACGGCCTTGTCTTCCCAAAAGCCGATGCTTAGGCCCACCGGCGCGAATGAATCGCGCACGTAGCGGTAGAACTCCGGTTCCCATTCGAGCTTCGGCACGTTTATCCAATGGTCGCTGGTCTGCCCTTCCGGCCGCGAGTAGCCAAGCGTGGTGAAGTGCATCACGGCGGCGGCCCGGCGACCGGTGCGCCAAAATTCGGTTTCGGCCGCCAAGTAGGTGGCGTAGAGATGGCGGCGTGGCGCCATGGTGGATTGTGGGCCCAAGAGATTCTTGTAGAGCTGTTCGGTCAGGGTCGTGGGTGTTCCGTCGCGGTTGAGCCAGAGCCAGCCATACTCGTTGATGATGGCCGCATGCTTGCCGTCGTTGCCGGCCTCGTTGCCACTCGGCACGGGATCGGCCTTAGCCAGGAGCGCCAGTTTGTAGTCCGGGCGAATGAAATGATAAGGATGAGCCTCCAAGCTATCTCCGGGCTCTTGCGGATAGCTATAACTGTTGTCCCACGGGCGCCCGGATAGGTCCAACGGCCGCACCTGCCGGATGGCCGCACCGGTCTCCCCGGTGGTGGTTTCGTTGCTGGCATCCCAAATTACCACCGAGGGGTGGTTCCAGCGCTCCTGCATCCACTCGGCATATTCGGCGGCTAACTCCGGGCTCTTCAGCGCCTTGGGCCACGTACTCCAGGATTTGCCGCCGAACCAGATCGGAAACTCGTCCTGGATCAGAATTCCCTCCTCGTCGGCAATGCGATACCAGGCCTCGGGCGGAAAGCCGATGCAGTACCGAAGACAGTTCCAGTGCATGTCCTTGACCCTCTGGTGCAGGCGCCGTACCCAATGCTCCTTCCACGGCAACTCCCGGCACTCTCCATCCTCGAAGAAACGGTAAAGGGTGAAATTGCTGCCGCGCATGAAATAGGGCCTGCCATTGAGAACGGCGCGCCCGCTCACCGGGTCCAGCCTGAACACCCTCATGCCGAAGCGCGTGACGCAGGCGTCTGCCCCGCTGTCAGCTTCGACGGTGTACAGAAACGGGGTCTCCGGCGACCATAGCCGGCAATGGTCGATCGGAATCACCGCCTCAACAACCTTCTCTGTTCCGGCGGCGATTGAGGAGGAGCTTAATTCGACTCGGCCCGCGATTTTGGCTGACTTGGCCTCACGCACCGTAAAGCGCATCGTGAAAGAGGCGTCGGATCCGCCAGCGTTCCGAAGCCGGGCTTGGACGCGAACCGTCTTGGAGCGGATATCGGGTGCCGTCTGCACGCTCACGATGCTGGGCGAGCCACACAGAATCAATTCGACGGAATCGAAAATCCCAGGAATGTACCGCTCCTTCTCGAAATCAAAGCCGGAAGGGACTGCTTCCGTCACGGCATCGCGGTCGGCGCCCACGCGGACGAGCAGTTCGTTCTCCCCAATCTGGAGAACTTTGGCGGCGTCGAAATAGCCTGGCGTAAAGCAGGGGAGGTGGTCGCCCAACGACTGGCCGTTAAGGACGACGTGTGTGCCGAACATCGCCTTGTTGACCTTGAGCGTCGCCACCGGCGGTACAGGGCCGTCCAACCGAAAGGTCCGTCGGTACCAGAACGCATCACGACGGGGGTCCTTCTGCGCGATGCGTCTGCGGTCCGCAACTTTTGGCCCCGGCTCGAAGAACGGCGGTTGCGCTAGCGAGACCAGGCCCGGCACGGCCACGGTGTGGTCGAAGGCTGCAGGAGCCTGGTCTAGCCTCCCCTCGGCGATCTGCCAGGTGCCGTCCAGCGAAAGCACATGGCGGTGCGTCGGAGAGGCGGCTAACGTCTGCGCGGCGCAAAGACCGAGTGCTGTCCAGATTTCCAGAAGATTAAAGTTGTGACGGTTCATGATGGGCGGCGGTTAAAGCCGGGGCCAGTCTGAGCCGAGGGTTCGGCGGCGGCAACGGAAAAGTGGAGGACGCGGTTTTGGTTTTGTAAAGGCAAACCGGTTCGGGCTTAGGCGTGAGTCAATCTCATTGGGCTTCGGAATCCGTAGTCGAGAGTGCCTGGGTGAAATCGGGCGCCTCGAAAGTAAAGTCTTGGACGATGCTTTGACCGATCTCGAGTCGCGGCAGGTAAGCGCGCACGAACGCGTTTCGCAGGACGTTGCCAATGGTAGCCAGGATGTCTGTAGTGGTCGTCCCGGAAGTGTTGCCGGTGAAGGGGACCAAGGTGCCGAACTGGTCGCGCGGAAAGTTTTTGAAGGCGGTGGTGGCCCCGCCCACCAGGGCCTGCCAAAAGAACTGGAGCACGCTGTCTTCCTTCAGGTCCTGGGTTAGGCTGAACACCTTCAAGTGGCGGAAGAGCGGCTTGACATAGCCCGTGAGTTGCCCCTCCTGCGCATCGGCCTCGAGCACCATGTCGAACCACCCTCGTTTGAAATCAAATTTCCCGTACGTCAGCGCCAGGTCGTTGAGTTTCGTCACATCCAGACCCAGAAGGCGCACGGCCAAATGGAAAGTCGGGCGATAAGAGAAAGGATCGAGTGTCATTTTGAACTCAAGTTTCGCTTGGTCCATCACGAGAGCCGCCGCCTGCACAGTGGCCACGAGCGGGTTCGTCTCGTCGCGGATGTTGCTCAAATCGTCAACTGAGCCATTAACATGCGAGAGATAAACATCCACGGGCTTTTGCGATTCGTAGGTGCGGAAATGGACGGAACCGTCCTCGATGACCGCGCTGTTAATGGTGAGTGGGAACAAGTCTCGGATCGTCTCCAGCCACGGCCCGCCGGCGCCCGTTTGCGCCTCGTTCAGGTTCGAACTTGCGACGAGGTTTAATTCCGGTTGATGCATCACGAACCGCCCAACGACATGGCCATGGAGCAAGGCGTCCCATTGAATTGAAAAATCGACGCGCTTGGCCGCGAAAAGCGGAACGGGCACATTGCCGGTTCTTTGGCTGAGCCGGACATCATGGATGGAATAGGCTCCGCGCAACAAATGGATCGTGACACCCCCAATGCGGCCTGCGTAAAGCAGGTTGCGGTCGAGCGTCCGGTTGACGTAGTCCCGCACCAGCGAGGGGAGAAACGCCCGGGCGGCGCTGAGCGCCACAACGATTAGCGCGCAAACAACTCCCAGCCATCGCCAGCCGTGGTGCCGTTTCCCGCGCGGCGGCTGGCCCGATGCCTTCGGGGCATTAGGGCCTGCGGGCGAAACACCCGAGTTTTCGTGCTCTTTCATGGGCTACTAGTCGTGCAGCGCAGCTCGACCTGCGCTCATTGGGATAAGCTGGGTGCTAACGATCCGCCGGCCCCTATAAGTACGTACTAGCTCCGTTCCCGAAAGGACGCAGTGGGGTAAAGCGCCCACTGCTATCTGGGCTCCGGCGAGAATCATCCCCTAACGGGATAGCGGCAGCACCGGCGGTACTTATGTTTGACGTGAGGGTCGGGGGGACCATACCATTCACGATGCCCGCAACTTGCGGAATGATTATCCGGGCGCCAGTTATTACCTGATAAAGAACAACGATGGAACGTGTCATCCTGATGGTCGGTTTATCGGTTGTCTTCGCCGTCCCTGTCGCTTTCGCGGCACGGGGCGGACCGAGGACGGTTGCCGAAAATGAACAATTCAATTCGACGACGGAAAGCGTTGGATTGAAAGCCGATGGATACGAAACGCCCGTCAACCAGTTCCTCTCTCCTGCGGGCACGCTGGTTTCCCTGCCTGGGATACGGCCCAATGCGCTGGCACTCAGTCCGGATGGGCGGCGCCTGGTCACCTCGGGTCTAAAACCGGAATTGCTGGTGCTGGATGCGGCAACGGGAAAAATCCTTCAACAGGTGCCGCTGCCCGCCAGCGGCCAAACCAATGGACAGTCCTCGGTTTCCTCCCTGGTGGTGAAGCCGAACGTGAAGGAGAAACTAAGCTTTACGGGCATGGTCTTTAGCCCCGATGGACGCCGGCTTTACTTTTCCAACGTCAACGGGGATTTGAAAGTGTTCTCGGTGGGGGCTGACGGGACCCTGGCGCCTCTGTTTTCTGCTCCACTCCCGCCCGCGAATGCGCCGGGCCGCAAGGAGGACATCCCGACCGGCCTCGCGGTTTCGCCGGATGGCAAGAAGCTGTACGTTGCCTTAAATGTGGCCAATCGGCTCGCGGAATTGGATGCGCAGAGTGGGAAGGTGCTGCGATCTTGGGAGGTTGGAGTAGCGCCGTTCGGAGTGGCGCTGGCAGGGCGCAAGGCGTACGTGAGCAACTGGGGAGGACGGCGCCCAGACGCGCAAAGCTTGGTCGGCCCAATTGGGCGCAATGGCGTCGTGCGCGTGGATGCGCGCTCGATTGCGAGCGAAGGCTCCGTGTCGATCATCGACCTCGATTCACGAGGAACAGCCGCGGAGAGAGAACTGTTGACCGGCCTGCACGCGTGCGCGCTGGCGGCCACGCCCAATGGCCGTTACATCGTTTGCGCCAACGCCGGGAGCGATACCCTGAGTGTGATCGACACGCGGTCGGAACGGATCGTGGAGAGCATTTTGGCGCGGCAGGCTCCGGGCGACCTGTTCGGCGCGCAACCCGACGCGCTCGCATTTGACGAGCATGGGCGGAGGCTCTTTGCGTGCAACGCTTCGCAGAACGCGGTAGCGGTGTTCGATTTCAAACCGGGACGCTCAAAAATGCTCGGGCTGATTCCGGTGGGCTGGTTTCCGGGCGCAATCGCCTATGACGCCCGTCGAAAAATGATTGACGTAGCTAATATTATGGGCATTGCCGCGGTGAAGGAGAAGGCGCGGAAGGGACACGGCGAGGGGTTCAACAGCCGTCAATGGTGCGGCTCGTTCTCGTTGGCCCCGGCGCTTTCTGGCCACGCGCTTAAGCAGGCGACGGATCAAGTGCTGGCCAACTTGCGCTATCCGCTGCTCCAACGCGCGAGGCTGGCAGCCCGTCCGGACCGGCCACCGCAGCCGGTCCCCGAACGGGTCGGCGAACCGAGCCTCATTCAGCACGTGCTCTACATCATCAAGGAAAATCGCACCTACGACGAAGTTCTCGGGGACCTGGCGGAGGGCGACGGGGAGCCGGAATTATGCATATACGGGCGGCGGGTCACCCCGAACCAGCACAAGTTCTGCGATGACTTTGTCCTGCTCGATAATACCTATTGCTGCGGCAACATGAGCGCCGAAGGCCATCAATGGACCGACAGCGGTTTGGCCAATGATTACATCCAACGCTCCTATGCGGGCTGGCCGCGCAGTTATCCGGGCGGCGGCTCCGATCCGAACGGACGCGACGCCCTGGCCTACGCTTCCTCGGGGTTCATTTGGAACGACGCAGTGGAGCATGGCCGGACGTTTTGCGACTTCGGTGAATTCGTCACGGGCCATCATTATTGGCGAGACACTCGCAAAGTGACCCGGTGGCTGGATAACTACCGCGATTATCTGGACGGCTCGAACAACGTGGTTTACACGACGGAGCCGGATCTTGCTTTCCTGGCTCCTTATGTCGAGACCAACTACCTGGGGTTCGACTTGAGCGTGCCGGATGTTTTTCGGGCGGAGCAATTCATCAAAGACCTGCACGAGTTTGAAGCTAACGGGCAGTGGCCGAACTTGGCAGTGCTCTGGCTGCCGGACGATCATACTAGTGGCACGGGTTACGGCGCACCCACGCCTGAGGCGCAGGTGGCGGACAACGACCTGGCGTTCGGGCAAATCGTAGCGGCGGTCAGCCACAGCCGATTCTGGTCAAACACCTGCATCTTTGCGATCGAAGACGATCCGCAAGACGGGTGGGACCATGTCAGCGGCTTTCGGACGACCGCGTACGTCGTCAGCCCGTACACGAAGCGGCATGCGGTCGTGCATACGCAGTACAACCAGACGAGCCTGTTGCGCACGATGGAGTTGATGCTGGGTTTGCCGCCGATGAATCAAATGGACGCGTCAGCCACCCCGATGTTTGACTGTTTTACCAACGTGCCCGATTTCACCGCTTATGAAGTGGCCACTAACCAGGTGCCACTGGACGAAATGAATCCCAAACCGACGGCCATCAAGGACCCGATCCTGCGCCACGACGCGTACGTGTCGGCCCGCTTGCCTCTGGAGAAGGAAGATCAATGCCCGGAGGAGGTGTTCAACCGCATTCTGTGGCGTGCCGCCAAAGGCTCGCGTGTGCCGTACCCCGCTTGGGCAGTGCAGGGAGATCCGGACGACTGAGGCTTATCAGTCGGAGAGCGAACTCTTTTCTTCTTCGCCCAGCTCAGTGGGCCAGACGGCTATGTCATCCGGCGTGGTAAAGTCAAAAAGTACTATGGACAACCCTGTCTCTGATCGCCAGAATCAAACCAGCAAACAGGCTGCGTATAATGGCTACACAATGAAAGACGTGAAATCTGCAGATCGTGGCGGTTCGATGAAATCGAAAGAGTCCCAACCCCAAGTCGCTCTGGACCGGCGGCATTTTCTCAAAAGCGCTTTCCAGGCTGGCGCCTTGGTGGCAGCGGCGCCCCAAGTCGTCGCTGGCGCAGTGTTGGGGCGGGATGGCGGCGTAGCCCCAAGCGAACGGATCGTTCTGGGCGGTATCGGCATCGGGGGCCGAGGCACTTACGTGCTGGGCTGCTTCATGCAGGAGCCCGATGTGCACTTCGTGGCCATCTGCGATGTGAAGGCTGAGCGCCGCGACGCCATCAAGGCCAAGGCCGATGGGAAGTACGGCAATCGGGATTGTGCCCAGTACCGCGATTTGCGGGAACTGCTGGCCCGCCCGGACATTGACGCCGTGTTGATTGCCACTGGCCCGAACTGGCACACGACGGCGTCCATATTGGCGGTTACTGCGGGTAAAGACGTTTATTGCGAGAAACCCTGTACGAAGAACATCGCGCAGAGCCTAGCCTTGGCGCAGGCTGTGCACCGAACCGGGCGCGTGTTTCAAGCCGGCACCCAACGGCGCAGTCTCCCCAATTTCGCCTTCGCCGCCGATTTGGCCCAGCGGGGAAAGTTGGGTCGGCTCCAGACTCTCTATGCCCACCCATGGGGGCTGGCCACCTCCATGAGCGGGTGGGCCGAACCCGAGACGCTGCCCCCGAGGGAGAAGTTGGATTGGGACCTCTATCTGGGCCCGGCCGCCTGGCGGCCCTATAACAAAACGTTCATGCGCGGGGGCGAATTCGAGAAGGGCGGCGGGCTCGTGGGCGGCGGCTGCCTCGAGTGGGGCTCGCATTGCGTGGACCTCTGCCAATGGGCAGCCAGTGCCGACCACACCGCGCCGGTCGAGTACGAACCCCAGGGCGACGAACTGCACGCCCGGTATGCCAATGGCGTGAAACTGGTCCTGCGCGACAACGGCTGGATCGGCCTGGGCTCCTGCCCAGTCCGGTACGAGGGCGACACCGGCTGGGTCGAGACCGGCGATGATGGTGACTTGGTGGCGAGCACGCCGACGTTGCTGGCCGGAAAGCGGACCAAGATTTCCGGCTACCCTGCCGACTTTCACGTGCGCAATTTCCTGGACTGTGTCAAGTCGCGGGGCCAGACCCGGGCCAACGCGGACATCGCTTGCCAATCCCACATCGTCTGCCACGCCGCCAACATTGCGTTGTTCCTCAACCGGAAAGTCAAGTTCGACCCGGTCAAAAACGAATTCATCGGCGATGAGGAAGCTAACCGTTTGCGTTCCGAGGCGTTGCGCGAACCCTGGCATCTCTAATCCACCTCGGAGGACAATACTATGACCAACAAGATCCATTATTTAGGTTTCGTTCTCGCTTCCCTGGCGCTCAATCTGGGGCCGGTCCGTGCGGCTGAGGTTAGCTCCAAGCTGACTCCGGAGGACACCGAGCTCAAGCTTATCGCCGTGCTGCAATCCACGGCTCCGCCGGCCGACAAGGCCATCGCCTGCAAGAAATTAGCGGTCCGCGGCACCGAAGCCGCCGTGCCGGCTTTGGCGTCCCTGTTGTCCGATCCCGAGCTGGCCTCGTGGGCTCGCATCCCTCTGGAGGCGATCCCCGGTTCCGCCCCGGATGCCGCGTTGCGTCAGGCGATGGGCACTCTAAAGGGCAACCTCCTAATTGGTGTTATCCACTCCAGTGGCGTTCGGCGCGATGCGCAGGCGCTCAGCTTGCTCGCCAAGGATCTTCAGTCCACCGAACCCGATGTCCAAGCGGCGGCGGCTTGGGCTCTGGGACGGATTGGCGGGGTGAAAGTCGCCAAGACGCTGACCCACTCGTTGGCCAGCGCGCGGGAATCGGCACGTACGGCGCTTGCGGACGGCTGCATCCTGTGCGCCGAACAGTTCTTGGCAGAGGGAAAGGCACCCGCAGCAGTGAAGCTGTACGACACCGTGCGCAAGTCGAGAGTAGCTAAACAAGAGGTGCTGGAGGCGACGCGCGGGGCCATTCTGGCTCGGGGCGATGACGGTCTTCCCCTGCTGCTCGAGCAATTGCGTTCGTCAGACAACGCACGGGTCGGGATTGGCCTGCGAACGGCGCGCGAATTGCCGGGAACGAGTGTGACCCAGGCATTGGCGGCCGAGTTGAACCGCACCCCGCCGGACCGGCAGCCTTTTCTACTGCTGGCCTTGGCAGACCGCCAGGATCCGGCGGCACTTCCCGCGATCCTCTCAGCGGCCAGCAGCGGCTCGACCAAGCTGCGCATCGTGGCGGTGGGTGAGCTTGAACGCTTGGGCAACACTGGCAGCGTGCCGGTGCTTCTGGCGGCGGCGACTGACCCGGACGCGAAGCTGGCGGCGGCTGCCTCGGGTGCGCTGGCCCGCTTGCCTGGCGCGGATGTGGACGTGGACCTTATGGCCCGACTGCCAGACTCAAGGGGCAAAACTCGCCAAGTGCTCATTCAGCTCGCGCAGCAGCGGGGAATCGAGCAGGCACTTCCGGCGATCGCCCATTGCGCCGAGGATGCGGATGAGGGAGTTCGCGCTGCGGCGGTCGAGGCAATGGGCGCCTTGGGCGATGATCTCCAGGCAGCGCAACTGGTCCAATTGCTCGACAAACCCCAAAGCGCCAAAGATCAAGCGAACCTCGAGGCTGCCCTCGTGGCGATCAGCGGCCGCAAGGGATCGGGTTGTGTCCCCAGCCTGCTGCTAAGCGCACAGAGCAGCCAACCTAACGTCCGCATCATCACGCTGCACGCGCTTTCCAGCGCTGGTGGAGCAGCCGCCTTGGCTGCCGTGAAATCCTCAGTCGAGGACAAGGATGCAAGCGTGCAGGAGGAAGCCGTGCGCACGCTATCGACTTGGCCCAACAATTGGCCGGAGGACGAGGGCGTGGCGCAACCCCTCTTGGATTTGGCCGAGTCGGGCAAGACACCGACTCAGCAGATCCTGGGCTTGCGCGGGTATCTCCAATATGTCGAGGGCAATAAGAAGCTTAAGGAGGAGGAGAGAGCGGGAAAAGTAAAAGCCGTGTTGCCTTTGCTGAAACGGCCCGAAGAAAAGCGCCAAGCCATTACCATTCTCGGAACTACACCCAGCCCCGAGGCCCTCGAGCTATTGGCAGGCTTTGCCGCACAATCGGACGTGCGGGAGGATGCCTGCTCCGCGATCGTTAAGCTGGCAGCCAAGGAGCATCCCGGCGTGTCCAAGGAGCAACGTCATCAGGCACTGCAAGCGGTTCTGGATCAATCGCAGAACGACAAGACTAAGGCCGAGGCCCGTCAAGCCGAGAATTAAGCTTCGTATGACAGAAGCCTTGCTTTCGCGGTTTCTCAGGTACGTCGTCGTCGATACCCAGAGCAACGAGCTTTCCAAGGCTTGTCCCAGCACCCCCGGCCAGATGGAGTTGCAAGAGCTCCTGCGCACCGAACTCGAGACTTTGGGCGCGGACGATGTCCAACTCACCAAGCACGGTTACGTCCTGGCAACCATCCCTCCCACGTCGCGCAAGTCCGGGCTGCCCACGATAGCTTTTCTGGCCCATGTGGATACCGCGCCGGATTTTTCGGGCAAGGGCGTCCAACCCATCGTTCACCGCAAGTATGACGGTCGGCCGATCCGGTTTCCCCACAACCGCCGGCTGGTGCTCGAGTCCTCTGTCGCGCCCGACTTGGAGCAGGCCAAGGGCAAAGACCTGGTGACTGCCAGCGGGATGACGCTGTTGGGCTCGGACGACAAGGCGGGCGTGGCCGTGATTATGACTCTGGCCGCGCACCTGCTCCGGCATCCGGCCATCTCTCATGGCCCGATCCGCATCTGCTTTACGCCCGACGAGGAAATCGGCCGCGGCGTCGAGCGATTGGACTTGGAGGAGTTGGGTGCTGACGTGGCCTACACTCTGGACGGCGGCCTGGCCGGGGAGATCGGCTGGCAGACCTTTTCCGCCGATGCCGCGGTGGTAGGAATCGAAGGCGTCTCGACTCATCCTGGCGAGGCCAAAGGGAAGGGAATGGTTAACGCCCTGCACCTAGCCGGCAAATTCCTGAGTGCGTTGCCGCGGGAACGATGTGCGCCCGAGACCACCAGCGGTGCCGAGGGCTTCGTCCATCCCACCCGCATCGAGGGCAGCGTGGAGCGCGCCACTCTCAGGTTCATCCTGCGCGATTTCGAGTTGCCCGGGCTCGCCCGGAAACGGGCCATCGTCCAAGGCATCAGCCGGGGCTTGCAGGCAGCTGAACCTCGCGCCCGAGTTGTATGTCGGATCAGCAAGCAATATCGCAACATGGCCTACTGGCTGCGCAAAGACATGCGGCCCGTTGAACGCGCGCGCGAGGCCATCCGATCGATCGGACTCGAACCAGTGGATCGTCTGATCCGGGGGGGAACGGACGGCTCCCGGCTCACCGAACTGGGTTTGCCCACGCCCAACCTTTTTTGCGGGCAGCACAATATTCATGGGCCATTGGAATGGGTCGCCGTGCAGGACATGGCGCTGGCTGTCCAAGCCTGCGTCGGGCTCACCGAGATCTGGGGACGCAAAGGCAGGGGGAAGTGAGGCGCAAACGCCAGACCTCGAAAGCGCGAAACGCGCGAAACCGCTTGAGACCTCGCCGAAACAGGCTTAGTTTGATTTAGGCCAATGCTAAGCATCGACCTGTGTTCAAACCAAAGCGAAAGGAGTAATATGCAAGAATCATTGCCTCGTATTTCAAGTCCCGCCAAAGCCAAAGCTTACTTTGAAGATAAGCTCGCTTTTACCACGGGGCCGGTGGAGCTGGATCACATGATCAAATCGGGGAACCACGACGTTATTGTCGTGGATGTGCGCGCCGCCGAGGATTTCGCCAAAGGGCACATTCCGGGCGCGGTTAACCTGCCGCATGGAACGTGGGAAAATGGCAAGGGCCTGGCAAAGGATAAAAACAACGTGGTGTATTGCTATTCATTGGTCTGCCATTTGGCCACCAAGGCATGCCTGGCCTTCGCTGAGCAAGGTTACCCGGTGATGGAGCTGGAAGGAGGGTTCGACAGTTGGAAGGCGCATGATCTGGACATCGAACCGGAGTCGTTCAATCGCGTTCAAGGGCAGGCCAACCGCGGTGCAGCCCAGCGCGCTCGCATGTGAGCCGATTCGGTGAGACAAAACCGTAGGCTAAATCGTGAACCATGCCGGGGCAGACGTCGCGAAAGCGGCGCCTGCCCTGAAGCTTCCCATTAGATAGCGTAACTTTCCGCCGCGCCCCCGGGTCTTTTTCGGACCTCTACTTCAATGGGTTGAACGTGGCTGATCATGTACGTCCCCCGATGCGAGTCACGGTCCATCGGCTGAGTGCGGCCGCGGGCATCGGTGGCGCGCGCCATGAGCGTGCAAGCTCCGCCCTGGGTCGGCGTTCGCCAGTGATATTCCCATAAACGCCAGCCGTATCGCGTAGCAGGCCCTAGAAATTGGGCGAGCGACCACGTGCCGCCTCTATCGGTGCTAATTTCCACCTCGGTCACCTCCGATTCACCGGTCCACGCCGCTCCATGGACCCGGCAGATAGAACTGGCCGGAACTACCTCGTGTAAGGCAGGGCGGGAGATCTCGGCTTTGACCTCCACCTCGCTAACTGGCAGCAACTGGATCGGCAGCCCGTCCCGGCGCTCCCAGAAAGTGTAGTCGGCGCTCTGAAAGTAACCGCGAAAAGTTTGGTCCGTTGCCACCATTCGGGTCAGCCATTTCACCGAAGCCATGCCGTACCAGCCGCTGACGACCGCCCGCAAGGGGAAGCCGTGGGCGGGGCTCAAGGGCTGGCCGTTCATCTCGTACGCCAGGAGGACATCCGAACTCAGGGCCTTTTCCAACGGAAGACTGCGAGCGAAGTTGATTTTGCCAGGGGAGACTGGCTCCTTCTTGATTTCACCGCTATCCGCCCCCTCGAGCACGATTTCAATCGTTCCTTGCCTGATGCCCGCCCGTCGCAGCACCTCCGCCAAAGGCACCCCCGTCCATTCCGCGTTGCCCACCGCGCCCAACTCCCATTGGAGGCCGGTCACTTTTGGGGAGAGAAAAATTCGGCTGTTGCCGGCGCACTCCATTACCATCGTCACTGTCCGCGTAGGCAGCGCCGTCATTTCGTCATACGTTAGCTCCATAGGCCGGTCCACCAAACCATCCACCTTCAACCTCCAGCTCTTCAAATCAAGCTGAGGTACGGGAAAGTGGCTGCGGACGAAGAATTGTTCGTTGGGCGTTAGCGCGCTGTTAAGCGACGAGAAGGGGTATTCCAGGTTTTCGGGTTCCCGTTCACGGACGATCAAGCCGGGGAAGGTGCTTTGGCTCGCGGGAGCCGGGGTGACCGCTTCGCCTGCTCGACGCCTTACCTTTGTTCTCATTCAATCCCCTCGGTTGGCCGGCTTCCGGCATGCCCGCGACGAAGGCAAAACTTGCGCCGGGCCTTTCCAAAACAGGCGTTCTCTGCTGAGTTCATGCTTCGAATCTGCCCTCAGTAATTACGGTGTCAACTGGGTCGTTCGAAGCGGCAGAGCTATATTAGCTTGACTGGAATCGCCGCAAGAGGCATTATTCTGGAGTCCGAGTTGGGAACAAAACCGCGGTTGGATATGTGAGATAGCCCTTAGGTTACGGTTTGTCGATCGATCCCAAGCTCTGTGATCACTGACTGCGCCATCGCCCCAGGTGGTGTTACGCGACAAAAGTGGTCACTTTATAAACGCAGCGTAAACTGATGAAAACACTATGGCTCAGAAAACCGGTTAGACGGTCGGGCGCCTTCACGCTCATCGAGTTGCTAGTGGTGATCGCCATTATTGCCATTTTGGCCGCCATGCTCCTGCCCGCCTTGACCAAGGCCAAACAAAAGGCTTCGATGTCTGCTTGTCTCAACAACCACAAGCAACTGGCACTTTCCTGGTGCATGTATGCCGACGATAACCAGGACATCATCGTAAACATGAACAACTTCGACAACGCCAACATTCCCGGCGTCGCGCAGCATCCCTGGCGCTACCAACCGCCGACTGCGTATTACGCCAGCACCCTGCCCGTTTTGCCGGCCCAGCACGGGATGGACAGCCAGACCTATGCCATCGTGCTGATGGACGAATGCGTCAGGCAGGGCGCCTTTGGCCCTTATCTCAAGAACGCCGCGGCCATCCACTGCCCGGGCGATATGCGGTATAAACGCCCCGTGGGCCAGGGGTTTGCTTACGGCAGCGTCGCTGGCGTGACAGGTCTCAACGGTCAGTCCTGGGGCAACCATCCCACCGCGACCGAGTTTATCACCAAGCGGACGCAATTGCTTCATCCGAGCGATAAGATCCTGTTCGTGGAGGAGAACGATCCACGAGACGAAAACTGGGGGACCTGGGTCATGAACGTAAACGGCATTGCGGCAAACCATTGGCTGGGTACTACCTTCGAGGACTCCCCGGCCGTTTTTCATGTGACCTCCAGCACCTTCAGTTGGGCCGACGGCCACTCCTCGGCGCGCCGGTGGCAGGACCCGGCGACCATGGCGTACGCCGGTAGCATGGATCCAAATAAATACAATAACCCTCCCAACGCAGCGACGACGCCGCACGACGTCTCCTTTGTGGTCAACGCTTACGCGTTTGTCGGGAACGAGTAGAATGATAGCTATCACCCATGGCGAGCATCAAAAACAACTTCCGTTTAGAGCCACGGCGTTGCCGTTACGTGCCCAGTGTTTGGTGGCCAGCCCTCACCCCTCGCTTCCAGCGGCTGTTTTGCCTGCTGATTCTGGCCCTTCTCGGTGCCGCCCGAGGGGAGTTGGTGCTGACCAATTATTCCGCGACGCACCCGATCAAGATCATGCCAATCGGCGATTCGATCACCGACGATTGCGAAGTCAATGGCGCCTGGCGCGCATACCTTCAGCCCCTCCTGACATCCAATGGGTTCCATTTCACGTTTGTTGGCCGGCAAAGCTCGGCGCCAAGCGGACAGTTCACCCAAACGCATCACGAGGGCTATTGCGGCGCGGTCGTCGCGCCCCCCGGGGTCTTCGCCGCACATCAGTATTCGACGACCAACAATTACCTGTTGAAGATCGTCGCTGATGCCCTCGCGGTCACGAACAATCGGCCCGATGTCGCCTTGGTGCTGATTGGCGCAAACGACATCGGTCGCGGGCGCGACCCGTATCACGTGGCTACCAACGACATGCCGGAACTGCTCGATCTCATTTTCTCGAACGTTCCCAATGCGAACGTGATCCTCGCCAAAATCACCAGCCTGCAAAGCGCCACCATTATAAACTACGGCGCGTACGCGACCAATGTCCCCATCTACAACGCGGCCCTCCAAGCAGTGGTCAACCAGCGCCGCGCACTCGGGCAAAATGTTTTTCTGTCCGACATGTTTTCGGTGGTCGATTACAACACCATGTTCGTGAGCGATCATGTGCACCCTAATGCGGCTGGGTTGAAGGCCATCGCCGCGGAATGGCTCGCGCGCATCCAAGCCATCTCCTCGGGCACCAACCAACTCACGTCCACGCTTATCCGTGGTGGAGATAATTGGGCCTACTCGGATGCCGGCCAGGATCTGGGCACGAACTGGGCGCAGTTCGGTTTTGATGACAGCGGCTGGAGCAATGGCCTGGCGCGTCTCGGTTACGGTGATCTGACTGATGCCACCACCGTGAACTTCGGAGCTGACCCATCTAATAAATTCATCACCACTTATTTTCGCGACTCCTTCGTCGTGCCCTGGAACGCGGCTATTACCAATCTGAATGTCCGCCTCGAAGAAACGGGCGGGGCGGTCATGTGGCTGAACGGCCAGGAAATTTTCCGTACCAACCTTCCCGCCGGCCCGATCGCCTATACCAATCTGGCGCTCAACGCGGTGACCGGATACGCGGCGTACATTTTCTATCCCACCAACCTGGCGGCTGTCATCGTGCCGGCGACAACCAACGTGGTGGCGGTGGAGGTCCACCAGAGTTCCCCAACCAACTCGAGCTTGGGTTTCGATATGGAATTGCTCGGTTACGGGTCCGTCATCCCACCGCCTTCTCTGGTGGTTTCGCTTACGGGCAACAACATCCTTCTAAGTTGGCCTGCTGCCTACGGGAGCACTTTTGCGCTTTACTCGACCACCAACCTGCCTGCCACCTCGGGATGGACCCGCTCAGCGGCAAGCGTGCAGACTAATGGTGGCCAGTTGGTTGTGACACAAGTTCCAGAGGCAACCGCTCAATACTTCCGGCTTCAGCAGCCCTGAACTCAACATCAGAGATCAAACACCAGCGTGCCGCCTCGTTGCGGGGAAAGTGGCTTCGTGCCGCCGCCGGGAAGATGGAGGATGATCGCCTTGCAGTTCGCGGCTAGCGGCTTGACCGAGAGCGTGCCACGCTTTCCCTTTTTATCGATTCGCAAAGCCAAGTCGAGTGGACCGAAGGGAGTGGCGACACCTCGAAGGCGCGTGACCATTCCCGGGCCAGTCCACTCGGTCGGGAGGCCCTCTAATAGGTGGAGTTCATCGCCGCGGTCCAACTCGAGCAAGTGAATGGTCAGGCGGATGAACTCTGCGCTGGCCCAATTGTGCGGCATGTCGCCGACTTTTTTGAAAGGCTCGCCGCGTAAGGACTGCTCCTCGCGCCACACCAGCGTGGGAGCAGCGTGATTGGCAAAGGCCAGGAGAATTTGGGCCGCTTTCTTCCCATTGCCTTGCCAAAGCCAGGCATGGCCGTAAAACGATGCGAAGTAATTCCAGATGCCAGTCGCATCCCAGCCGGTGCCATAGACCATTCCCTCGCGCTCGGTGGACTCCAGCATGGCCAGGTTGCCGGCCACTAAAGGGTCGTCTTGGGGGAAAATCTGGCCGGGATAAACCGCGTGACAAAAGCCCCATTGCCCGCGCTGCGGCAGGTCCTGGCCATCCATCCGAATGGGCAGATAAGCGTGGCCCAGGGAATCGGTCTTCATATCCCGCCGGGCCGCGCGCCGGAAGGCGGCCATGAAATCGTCATATTCGGTCTGCCACGTGGAGGCGCATTGGGTTTTGCCGAGCCAGTTGGCAGCTTGAATGAAGGCATGCAGACCGGCGAGGTTCCAATAAGGATTAGTGTATTCGTCCAGCACCCCGCCAATGCCGCCATCTGGAAAGCCCGCCGGCAACAGGCCATCGTCGCGCGGCGAAGAGTTGGTGAGCGTTTGCTGACGCAGCGTGCGGATGTACTCGGCTATGCGTTCGAGTTTGGGCCATTGCGCTTGGAGCCAAGCCTTGTCCTGCGTAAGTTGCGCGTGCCGGACGCAGGTCCAAAGAACGATGCCGTTTTCCTTCGAGTAATTTGGCATGACTTGGATCCGGCCATCGGGCTGCTGAAAGGTTAGCTCGTAGGCCACCCCGTTACGGGCTTGCCTCCCCGCGCCCAGCATGGCGGCGGATTCAAGAATAAAGGCTCCATCTACGATCCAAAGGCCCCGGTAACAGGTCGGGCCGACCTGGAAGGCGGGCAAGCCACCTTTAATTTCCCGGGCCTGCCAGATGTTGCGGATGGCGGAATCGACGAGGGCTTGAACGCCGGGATCGGGAACTTGGACGCGATCGAAAGGAAGCGGGGCGTTTTTCCAATACTTCACCGCTCGTTCCCGGGCAGCCTGGGCCCCGGCCACGGTATCGGGCTTGCAGATCACAGAATCGCCTGCGCTAAAGAGGACGAAGAAAGTGGCCCTGCCGCCTGCTGGAATCGCCAGTTCCTCGAGCTGAATCGCGCGCGGGGGTCCTTGTTCCTCGGCCACTGCGGTCATTTTCAAAGAGGTCGTGATGATTTCACGATAGTTCACCTGCGCCCGTTGCGCCTCGCGCTCGAAGGCAAACGGCAACGTGGTGTCGATGACAAGCCGGGGTTGCAACCGGCGCGCCTCCCGGCCGGTGTTGGTCACCTGCACCAGAATGAGATCATTACGGGACGGCTTGGTCTGATTCGTTTCCACGGTGGGCGCAAGCGCCAAATCGGTAACTGCGAAGGTCTCCTCGAGAATCTCCAGGCCGTCGGCGGCGCGGTGGGTCCGCACGATCGGAATCCGAGGTGAGAGCAATTCCTGTTCGACCCACTTGCTGTTCTCGACCGCACGCACGCCAACTCGCGTGCCGAATTCGCGTCCGCCTTGATTGTAATGGTAGAGCAACTCGCCGTTTCGGTCCACGAGCGTCTTTTGCGGGTCATCGGGCAGGCAGATCGCCGTCTGCCATTCCGGCGGTGAAAAACGGAAATCGACGGCGCTAGGCTGTGGGCCCGCGGCCAGTGCGCGGCCGCCCAACCCAAGGATGGCCGCTAGTGTCCCCAAAGTCACAGAAGTCAGGTTCTTCATGGTGTTCATTGACCGTCGGGTACCAAGTAAGGGAAAAGGGAGCATTAAAAAAGCTTCAAAAAACGGCTTGACCGCTAGCTGAAGGCGTGTTAGTAAACGACAGTAGCACGGATTACGGCAACCACGACGCTAGGGCCATGATCCGCCCCGGACGTTACAAATCAGTTACAACAACTATGTTACAACCGACCCCTCGTACGAAAACGCAATTCCGAATTACGCCGCTGCAATGTCTCGCTGCCGCCCTCCTCCTGGCTGGCCTTCAGCCCCTAGCCCTGCGCGCAGCCGTCCAAACTTGGGCCGGCCCAACTTCGGATAATCTCTGGACCACTCCCAACAACTGGGGAGGGACCCTCCCCGCGTCCGGCGATGATGCCGTTTTCCCGTCCTTAGGCGGGTTCCGGTCCGTGGACCTGGCCGGCAGCCAGCAAATCAACTCCGTTCAGTTCAACTCGCCGAGCCCCAATACCTATTTGCTTTATGACGGCTCCCTCTCGATCAGCAGTTTCATCGACCAATCAGGCAGCGCCGATGGCACCTTCGACTGCGCGGTCACCTTTGGTTCGTCGCTGACGCTCAGCGGCGCCGGAACCGGCAACGTATATCTTCAGGGCGGGCTGAGTGGCTCGCCCTCGATCTCGATGACGGGCGGCAACTACTGGTGGGCCGGAGCCAACGGGTTTACCCCGACGGGCCTGACCGTCAGCGGTGGCTATCTTCATTTGATCGGCACCAACCAGGTGAGCTTCGGCGGCCCCGTCCAGCTCCAAACCGGCGGTATCCTGTGCGTGCAAGGCTTCTTCCCCTCAACCGTAAGCGCCTCAGCGTGGGACGTGCTCACGGGCGGTACGCTTAAGGTCGATGGGCCTATCACCGGGCCCGTCAACGTCGCTGGCGGCACCTTCTCAGCCGGCTGCAGCCCCGGTTCGGCCTATGTGGAAGGCGATCTTTCCTTTGGCCCAAACGGAAACTCAGAGTTTGAACTGGCGACACCCAACGTTGTGGGCGGCGGCAACGATTGGGTTTCCGTAACGGGCAACCTGACGCTGGACGGCATGCTGAACATTGTTGCCTTGCCTAACTTCGGCGTGGGCACCTATCGGTTGTTCGACTACTCGGGCACTCTCGTTAACAATGGAGTCCAAATCGCTCAGGCCCCGGGTGCCTTCGTCTGTCAATTGGATTTCTCGACCCAAGGCCAAGTGAACTTGGTCGTTACTCCCGCCCCTGCGCAGGGATACGACGTGCAGGTGTCAGCCGGTTTGTCCCTTATCGCCAACCAACTTGATCACGGCAGCAATACCGTGGCAGAAATCATGTCTAACGTCCCGGATGGCTGCATGCTCTCCAAATACGATAACGCCAGCGGCACTTGGTCGCAGTCCACCTTCAGCGCCGCCAGCAACGCCTGGAGCCTCCCCACCGTCACGCTTAATCCGGGTGAAGGCGCGTTCTTCCAAAGCCCCAGCAACTTTACCCTCACCTTCACGGGGACTCCGCATGTGCCCGTGCTGCCAGTGACCATTCCGAGCGGAGCCTGTTATTTGCTGAGCCGCCAGACCAATGATGTCGGCACGTTCACGAATATCGTGGGTGTTCCTCCGCCGGACAAAGCCCAAGTGTTCCAATGGACCGGATCGGGCTACCAAGTGTTCACCTTCTCGCGGGGGGGATGGATCCCTTCGGAACCAACCGCCGCAGTGGGCGAAGCGCTGTGGATTCAACCTGCCGGCGGTTCGGGGCCCCCGCAAATTGACCAGAGTTATACTCGGACTGTTTCCAACGGCCTAACTCTCATCGCTAACCAGCTCGATCACGGCAGCAATACCCTCAACGCCATCTTGCCGAACGTTCCGGACGGCAGCGCCCTGTACAAGTATGATAATTCGAGTTCAACCGGCGCGGGTTGGACGATCTCCTCCTTCTCGGCAGCGGCGGACAAGTGGCTGGATGGCGACGCCATTACGCTCAATCCCGGAGAGGGCGCATTCTTCCAAAGCCCCACTAACTTCACGCTCACCTTCCGAGGAACTCCGCACGTGCCCGTGCTGCCAGTGACTATTCCGAGCGGGGCCGCTTATTTGCTCAGCCGCCAGACCAATGATGTCGGCACCTTCGCCAATATCGTAGGCACCCCTCCTTCAGACGGCGCGACGGTGTATCAGTGGGACGGTTCCAATTACGTCGTTTCGATCGCGGATTCGAGCAGTCCCACTGGGTGGGATGACCTGAGTTTCAACCCAGCCCCCGAACCTACTGCCGCTGTGGGAGAGCCACTGTGGATTTCACCTTCTGGCGGCGGCACGCCAAGTCCAGCCCCCACCTTTACCAACTTCGTGGTGGTGTCCCCCTCCAGTGGCACGCTATGCGCCGGCAGCTCGACCACGATTGTTTGGACGGGCGGTCTCCCCACTTGGAACGTCGAGATAGCTCTGATCGACGTGACCCATTGGATTACCTACAGCATCATCGTGCCTAGCACGCCTAACACCGGCAGTTATCCCTGGACGGTGCCGCCAACCCTGCCGCCCTCCACCTACGCAATCTACATCCAGGAAGTTAGCGCGATAACCTGGATCTATGGCGGGGGGTTTGTCGTCCCCGGCCCCTGCCCAACAAACAACTGCGTCCCGCCACCTTCAGGACTCGGTCTGTGGCTGCCGTTTGACGAAACCAGCGGCTCCACTTCCGCCAATCTCTTCCCCGGTGGCAACCCGGGTACCCACATGAACGGCCCAACCGTGATTGCCGGTTATGTCGCCAACAGCCTCTCTTTCAACGGGGCCAACCAGTTCGTCACCGTCCGCGACTACCCTGCCATCGACCCCGGCGCCGGCCAGGATTTTTCAATTGACGCCTGGGTCAAGCGCGCCTCTAACGCCCCTAATTCCCTGCCGAGCGTCATCGTGGACAAGCGCGATCCCAACTCCGGCCTCGGGTACAGCCTTTCGCTGAGCTACGGCAATTTGGTTTTTCAGATGAACGACGGCACCGGTTACAACAACTTCCGTGATTCGGGCACGATCCCGCCCGACGACCAATGGCATTTCATCGCGGTGACCCTCAGCCGTACCCAGACCAATGGCGGCCAGTTCTACATCGACGGTGCTCCCACAGCGTCATTCAATCCGACCGCCAACCCTGGCAGCTTGGCCAGTTCCGCGCCATTCGTGGTCGCCGCTTCTCCCATCGGCGGCAATCAGCCTTGGCTCGGGGCAATCGATGAAGTCGAATTCTTCCAGCGGGCGCTCTTCCCATCGGAGGTCCAAGCTATTTTTGGCGCGGGCTCGGCCGGCAAGTGCAAGTGCCTCCCGGCTCCCGCGAATCTCGGCCTGTGGCTGCCTTTCGACGAAACCAACGGCACCACCTCCGCCAATCTCGCCCCCGGCGGCAACAACGGCACCCGCATCAATTCGCCCGGCGTTATCAGCGGGTACGTCTCCAATAGCCTGTCTTTCAACGGCCTCAACCAATATGTCGCCGTGCCTGATTACCCAGCTATCGATCCGGGCGCCGGTCAGGATTTTTCGCTGGATGCCTGGGTCAAACGCCCCGCCAACGGCCCCAACTCCCCGCCCAGTATCATTGTGGACAAACGCGATCCTAACACGGGGGTCGGGTACAGCCTCTCGCTCAGCTACGGCAATTTAGTTTTCCAGATGAACGACGGCAGCGGCTACAACAACTACCGCGACACCGGCACCATTCCGCCCGACAATAAATGGCACCTCATCGCTGTGACCATCACCCGCAGCCAGACAACCGGGGGCCGCTTCTACATCGACGGCAGCCCGACGGGCAGTTTCGATCCGACCGCCTATCCAGCCAGCCTTTCGAACAGCGCGCCGTTTCAGGTTGCGGCCTCCCTCCTCGGCGGCAACGTGCCCTGGTTAGGCGCCATTGATGAGGTCGAGTACTTCCAGCGCGCCCTGGCAGCCCAGGAAATCCTCTCGCTCTTCAATGCGGGAGCCCACGGCAAATGCAAGAACGGATGCGCCGCCGGTTTGATGGTGAACTGTTCGAGCAACAAAACGGTCGAGTGCGGCAGCACCTGGAGATTCGACCCGCCCATGGCTTCTTCGTGCTGCACCAGCAATTTCTCGGGCACCACGACTAATCTGGCTATCATCGTCATCGGCACTGTGTCCAACGGCGTTTGCCCCAAGGTCACGATCACCCGCACCTGGCTGATTTCCGACGCTTGCGGCGACAGTAACACCTGCAGCCAGACCGTCACTGTCGTGGATACCATTCCGCCCATGATCACTTGTTCCTCGAACAAGACCGTTCAATGCGGCTCGACCTGGGCCTTCGACCCTCCGACCGTCACGGACGCCTGCAGCGGAACCAATTACCGGGTGACCTTCACCACTCAGACCAACGGCCTCTGCCCGCAGGTCATCACGCGCACTTGGACCGTGGTGGACGCCTGCGGCCTGGCCAACTCGTGCAGCCAGACGGTGAGCGTGGTGGACACTACCCCACCCATGATTACCTGTTCCTCGAACAAGACGGTGCAATGCGGCAGCACCTGGGCCTTTGACCCGCCTACCGTCACGGTCGCCTGCAGCGGAACCAATGTCCAGGTCAGCTTCACCACCGATACCAACGGTCTCTGTCCGCAGCTCATCACGCGCACTTGGACCGCCATCGACGCCTGCGGCCTGTCCAGCTCGTGCAGCCAGACGGTGACCGTCGTGGACACGACGCCCCCGGCCCTGACCTGCTCGAGCAACAAGACCGTCGTTTGCGGCTCCTCCTGGAGTTTCGACCCGCCCTCCGTTTATGACAATTGCAGCGGCACAAACGTCACCCTCACCTTCTCCACGATCACCAACGGTTTGTGTCCGTTAACCATCACGCGGACATGGACCGCCACCGACCCGTGCGGCAATTCCAATTCTTGCAGCCAAACGGTGACGGTGGCCTCGTGCGTCCCGCCGCCTTCGGGCCTCGTGCTGTGGCTGCCGTTGGATGAGACGAGCGGCACCAATACCGCTAATCTCTACGCCGGCGGGAATAACGGAACCCTGCTCGGGGGCCCGTCCCACAACCTCGGCTCTTATGTGGACAATAGTCTCTGCTTCTCCGCTAATACCGGTGTCGATCAGTACGTCAACGTGCCAGACTATTCCGCGATTGATCCCGCCGCCGGCCAGAGCTTCACGCTGGACGCTTGGGTCCAACGCGCCGTCGGCGCCCCCAATACCCCACCTTGCGTCGTCCTCGACAAACGCGATCCGAACACCGGCAATGGCTACAGCCTCTCCGTGGACTACGGCCATGTCATCCTGACGTTGTCAGGTAACAGCTACGCCGACAGCACCGACGTAATCCCGGCGGACGGCCAGTGGCATTTCGTGGCGGTGACCGTCTCCTTCGGCTCGACCGCGGTGAGCGAGTTTTATGTTGATGGACACCCGCCGGTCTCCTTCACTCCCGCGTCCGCCACCCTGGCCACAACCGCTCCTTTCCTGGTGGGTGAGTCAATTCTTGACAACCACGCCGGCAACCAGCCCTGGCAGGGCTGCATCGATGAGGTGGAAATGTTCAACCGCGCCCTGGCCTCCAACGAGGTCGCGGCTATCTTCCAAGCCGGTTCGCTGGGCAAGTGCAAGGCGCCCGAGGTCGTCTGCACCACCAATAAGACCGTCCAATGCGGCTCGGCGTGGTCGTTTGACCCGCCAGTCGTTTCCTCCTGCGCCTCAGTCGTCGTCACCGCAGCCACCCCGCTGACCAACGGCGTCTGCCCCCAATTCATCACCGAAAGCTGGCTGATTTCAAATGTGTGCTGGGGCACCGTCTATACTTGCACCCAGGAAGTCACCGTGATCGACACCACCCCGCCCCTGGTCCATTGTGGCTCCAAAACCATCGTCGTCCCGTTGAACCGGCAGTGCCTGTTGGTGATTCCGCAACTTCCGTGGCCGCCCGCGTCTGACAACTGCACCCCGGCCAGCCAACTGGTTTATTCGCAATCCCCCGTGGCAGGCACCATTGTGCCCTCCAACAGTTGCGTGGTCACGATCACCGTCACCGACCTTTGCGGCAATTCCAGCCATTGCTACGTCACCGTCATCGGTCAACCCAAGACCGGGCCGATCCTCTCCGGTCCGACGACCTTCACCGTCACCAATTGCGAAGTGCCCTGCTTGCTGCCTTACGTGACGGCGACCGACAGTTGTTGCCCGCCCTCCTCACTTCATTTCAGCCAGTCCCCCCCGTGCGGAACACCGCTTGGACCCGGCATCACCTCCGTGACCGTGACCGTGACCGATTGCCACGGCCTCCGCGCCAGCAAGGTGATCCACCTCGTGATCACCGGCACGGAATCGTTCCTACCCAGCCTGTACAATACTGCGGTCAACAACTCCTACGCGTTGCTGCCGCTCTTCACCGTGGATCCTCACTACACGCTCGGGCCGGTGCCTGCCGGTACCCCGACTGGGCTGGGCAATTACAATCCGTACCAAGCCATTGTGGATAAATACCCCTGGAGCCTCCCACCAGTCTGGCCCGCAGGCGTGTCCGCTTGGATTGGCCCCAATTCAAGCAGCGCAGTTTACCCGGCAGGTTATTACACCTACACGAACCAGTTCGTCTTGCCCATCGGCGGTAACCCCGCCAGCGCATCCATCTCGGGGCGTTGGGCGGCCGACAATGGCGCCAGCCTGTATATTAACGGCGTCGTTGCGCCGGTGGCCACCATTGCAACGCCCTACGGTTTCTCCTCCTGGAGCGCCTTCACCATTAATACCGGCTTCCTGCCTTACCCGCAGGTCAACACGCTCCGCTTCGTCGTCACCAACGTCTCGAGTTACACGGGCCTCCGGGTGGAATATAAGAGCGCCCTCATCAACTGTTACACCTGCTCTCCGCCGGCCATTGTCTCGATCTCGGGCAACCAGTCGCGGCCCCTGAACAGCACCGCCGTGTTCCATGTGAATGTCGCAGGCACTCCGCCCTTGACCTTCCAGTGGTATCACAACAGCCTGCCGCTCTCCAACAACGCGCATGACTCCGGAGTCAACACGCCGACCTTGATCGTTAGCCCCGTAGGCTTTGGGGACGCCGGGACCTATTACGTCGTTATCTCCAATCCTTGTGGCGGTCTCACCAGCATACCCCTCAGGCTGAACGTCACCAAGGGCTGGGTGTGGCCATGGGCATGGTGGAATGTCGCTCAAGTGGCCAACCCGCTGGCTGCAACCGTCGGCCCCGATCTGGTATTGGCCGGAACCAATACCGATGCCCAAACCTACGCCGTTGCCGGCGGCACCACGGAAGACTTCGACCTGCCCACTCTGGGCGGCGATGTCGCCGACGTCATGCACGTTGCGCCATTGCCTCCGGATACGTCCATCCAGGTGCCCCTGGTCGCGCCGCCTGGCTCCAATTCGGTGGCGAGCTACTCCGTGATCATGGATCTGGATGCGCCAAGCACTTCGAACGCGGTCAGCCGGACCGTCTGGGAACACCACTGCTGTATGGGCGACGAGGGTCAGGATGGCGTTCAGATCGTGCTGGATGCGCAAAACTCCCTGCACCTTAGCGGCTCCGCAGCGGGCGTCCCATTTGACGTACCCGCCGCCTCGCCCTTGGCCTTGGATGCGTGGAACCGGGTGGCCCTGGTCCTGGATGGATCCGACCCGAGCCTGACCCTTTATGTAAACGGCCAGCCCGTCGCCGCTTATCAGGTGACAGACGCCACCGGTTTGGCCATCGACTGGAGTTACAGCCCGCCCACGCTGTTCAGTTCTCCGAGCGGCGTGACAGGAGAGTTTTACGCCGCCGGCATCCAGTTCCATGCTGCAGCCTTGACCTCCGACATAATCGCTGGCATCGGCTCACCCGACGACGGTCCGCTCCCGGGGAACGACACCGCGATTGTCGCGCAGCCGGTTCTAACTTCCGCCGTATCGAACGGCATCGTTGACCTGAGTTGGACTGGCAGCGCCTACGTGCTGCAGGAAAGCACCGACCTGACCAGCGATCAGTGGACCGACTCCACGCTGCCGTTCGACCAAAGCCAAGCCGGTGCCGACATCATGACGGTTGCCCATGCCGCCCCGGCCGTAGAGGGCCCCATGAAGTTCTATCGCCTGGTTTTCGCGCCTTAAAAAGTACCTGACGTACAAACACGGGCCGGGGGATTACCCCGGCCCGTCCTATTTACTGAGGAATCCGCGGGGTCCACCACAACATGGAACGGGTGCCCACCTTTTGGACTGCGGTGGCAGAGCGTAGCGCCGACACCGCTCCTGCTCGCGAAGACCTTCGGAGTTGGGAGGAGCGGAGCGACGGGGCATTCTCGAAGTGGTGTATTCTATCCAATAGACCCACCATATTCGCCTGACGGCGCCCCTCCTCACGAAACGGAAAAAGTTAAAGGCTCTCCCGTCTCGAGCAGGCTCTTCAGGCTGCTTAGGACTCCTGGCCACCCATTGTTGATGCCCCGGAACGTGTTCGGATCCTGCTCGATGTCTTCCGGCAGCAGGTTTTCGTGGATCAGGCGCAGCCTAACCAGCGGGCCCATCGGCGTCAGTTCGTAAGTGACGCGCGAAAGGCTGTCGCGCTTCTTGGCAATTTCCGGCTTGTCCTTCGGGTTCCAAGTGTACACGAGCTTCCGGCACGGCTCGCAGACCAGGACCTTGCCCGCATGATCTCCATGCTGTTCCATCCCTTTCGGTGGAAGTATGCGGATTGTTCCGCCGGCCTTCGATTCAACCTCGATGCGAAACCCGAACCAGTATTTCTCGCTGAAGTCGCCGCTCGTCAGCGCTTCCCAGAGCTTTTCCGGTGTCGTGCGAATATAGGTCGCATACACGAATTCTGGCTTTTCCATAGTTGTTATCCTTTCTTTTTTCCTTCGAGACCCTTTTTCAGATCGCTCAACGCCTCAAGGCGATGGCGTTCATATTTGCCAATCCAGCGCTCGTAGATCTCGTGCAACGGCATTGGATTGAGGTAATGCAGTTTCTCGCGTCCGCGCCACACGGTTGCGACGAGGTTCGCCGCCTCCAGTAGCGCCAGGTGCTTGGTGACCGCCTGCCGCGTCATGTCGAGGTGCCCGCACAATTGCGTCAACGTCTGCCCGTTGTTCTTGTGCAGCTCATCCAGCAACTTTCGCCGGGTTCCGTCCGCCAACGCCTTGAACACCGCATCCATGTCACCTGGATAATATGCAACCAAATGGTTGCCTGTCAATCCCCGCGATTAACAGGCAACGGATAAACTGGACCGGTTCATCGGGCAGCTTTGGATGCTGGCGAAAAAAATCGGCAAAGGATTTGGTTGCCCCCACCCACCTCGTGTTCGCCGCGCTGCCATTTGGTCTTTTGCGCCGCACGGGCGGATATCCCGGAACTGGCTGTTGGGTTTAACGGCGGCGTTTGTTTGTGTCGGTCCGTTGATCGTCGCGCTGTTAAATCCGTCGGAGGGCTGGGCCAGCGTGGACTTTATTGCGCCTTTTTTTGCTGCCATCCGTTTGCTCGACGCTGTCTAAACATTGAATTCCATCCCGCCTTGGGAAGCTTCGCGTTCGTCAAATCCTCGATGGCTCCTTGGCGACGTTGGAATCTGAGCCTTGCCCGGGCGCGACTCCAGATGTCTCAGCACCAACTTCCGGACTTCCTTCCGCAACCGGTGCAACTTTTTGAGATAGACCGCCAAGAGGACCGCGAAGCCTACTAAGCAAATCAGCGATGACAGCCCAAGCACGCAGAGAAGCCTCAAGACAGGCTCAGACATGTTGTAGGGAAAATTCTTCTGCAAAAATGACCCATACGCAACGCCAGTTAGCGCCAGCAGCGGGAACAGGGCCGTCACCGATGCCACGCGTTGCACACAGTGCGTGTCACGCCGAACCTGCACAATGCTTTTCTCCAGTTTGCAGCATTCATCACGGTCGTCATAAAGTACGATGTGCCTCAAAAACGCGATTTCTATTTGATGCTCGCTCATAACGGTCATAACCTTCCGACATTGCGTTCCGGCTGAACCAGTTCCTCAGACAGGAGGCAGGTTCTCTCTCGACGATGGAGCTATCCAATAATTTCTTTGCATTGCGCCGATAGCGCAGCCTTTGCCATGTTCATTCACACACATTAGACTCGAAAGGCGGCGCGGGGTATCCTGGGATGACCCGTGGGGTAGTTCCCCTATCTGAAAAAGCTTCGCATCCGGGTAGTACGCAGTGCGGAAGCTGAAGAGGGTCCAATCAATCCGCGCTACCAATTGAACGAGACGTCGAGCAGTAATTATGTCCAGCGTACTGGAACGCGGTGACAGTGACGGCACTGTAGTCTTCAACTCGCTTTAGTATTGTTGCCAAAGGATTTTAAAATCATAAGTAAATGTGTACCATTTCTAAAAAACTATTTTTCCCACTCGGACCGTTTTTGTCCTACCTGGTATGGCATCCTCTCAGGAAAAGATAATTAAACTAAATATGAATACTATGAATACGATACCTGAAAACGCCAAAGCGGCCCGGAACGGCAAAATCGCCCGGCTGCCTTACGAACTTCGCGAAACCCTGAACCAGCGGCTCCAGGAAGGCCACGAAGGCAAGTCCCTCCTACGTTGGCTTAATTCGTCCGCCCAAGTCCAGCAAGTGCTCGCCGAGCATTTCGAGGGCGCCTCCATTAACGCCCAGAACCTCACCGAATGGCGCCAGGGCGGCTACCAGGACTGGCTGGCCGATCAGGAACGACGCGATCTCGTGTGCCGCATCGCCGACCAAGCCCTGGGCTTCGAGGACGCGGCCCAAGGCACTAGCCTGAGCGAACGCCTGTCCACGATTCTCGTCGCGGAATTGGCCTTCTCGGTCCACACGCTGCTGGCTCCCGAAATCGCCCCGGAGCAGCGTTGGAAACGCTTGCAGGGAATGATCCGATGTCTGACGCAGTTGCGCCGTGAAGACACCAAGGCGCAGAAGGCGCGCACCGCCCCCAAGATTCAAATGAAGCAAAGCTCCAAACCCTTGCATAGGAAAAACAGTCCACCCGAACCCCTGCCAGAACCAGAACTGAGCGCCGACGGCCTGGCGCAGGTCCTCAATCAACTCGGACTCCTTGAGGCCCTTGGCTCGGCTCACGCACCAGTGGACCCTGATGCTTCGGTCGCCACTGAGCAGCCCAAAACCGTCAACGGCGACGCCCACGACGCCACGGTCGAGCAGGACCTCCCTCAATCAAGCCCAATCAAAGCCAATCAAACCTCAGAGCTTCACGCAGAACAGTCTTCCAGCTCGTCCCCCGCTCCTGAGATCATGCCGGCCCCAACTACGTTCCCAGCTCCCCTCCCAGCGGTCTGGCCCGCGGCCGACCAACCGCAAGAAGAGTCGGCCGTTGGAGGGAACGGTCGCTCCAACTCCGAGCAAACGGCCACCGCCGTAGCCCCCGCCCACACGCTCCAATCAAAGCCAATCAAAGCTAATCAAACCTCGGAAACCAACTTAGGCCTGTCCTCCAGCTTGCCACCTCTTCCCGAAATCGTGCCACTGTTCAGCGGCGCGCCTGCGGCAGCCAGGGGCGGGGACGTCTCGTCCCCGCACGTCGCAGCAGACCTGCCAACAGGGGCAAAAGAGAGTGGCCTGCGGACCCAGCGCGAAAGTTTTGCCTCCGGGGTTTTCGAATAAGGCCCGCAGGTGCGCTCGCAGCACGGGACTTTGCTCGGACGAGACGCTCGCGTCCCTGCGCGCGCGGCTAAACACATACGGCGCGCCCGCGCCGCCGGAACGCGAGTCTGCCCGCCATCAAAACCCCAGCTTGATGCCCGCGAAAATGACCACGGCCAAGGCAATGCGGTACCAACCGAAGGCAATGAACGTATGAGTTTGCACGTAACGCAATAGCCACTTAACCGCGATGAAAGAGACAATCGCCGAGACGATGAACCCCAGGGCCACCATTCCCCAGTGCTCGGGCGCGGCGCCAGGCACCGCGTGATGCAGTGCTTTGAAAATCTTCAGTCCGCTGGCCGCCAGCATGGTTGGAATGCCGACCAGGAAGCAGAACTCGACGGCGGCCGGGCGCGCTAAGCCGAGCAAGAGGCAGAGCAGGATGGTGGTCCCGGAGCGCGAGGCGCCCGGGCAGACGGCGGCGATTAATTGGCCGATCCCGACGGCCACCGCTATGGTCCAGGTCACCTCGTCGTTGAGCTTCTTGCCGCGCAACCAGGTCTCAATCAGAACAAAGGCAACGCCGCCGATGAGCAGCGCCCAGGCGACCGGTCCGAGTTGCTCCGTCAGCTTGAATTTCTTCTCGATGATGAACCCCGGTCCCCCGGTGACCACGCAGGCCAAAATCAGTTTGCCGAGGTATTCCTGGGTGGCCTTGTTGCGCCAGCCAACGAAGAATTGCCGTAAGCGCTCCGGGAAAAGCGGCAACACCGCCAGCACCGCCCCGGATTGGATGACGATGTTAAACAGGTCGCTCTGGCGGATGTGAAACCACTGTTCAGCAATCAGCAAATGGCCGGTTGAAGAAACCGGCAGGAACTCCGTAATTCCTTCGACGATTCCCAACAGAATAACAGCAATCCAATCTGGCATCGGCTATTTAGGCGAAAAACCGCCTCGAAAGACAAGCAGTAAATGCGGCCCAATGCGGCGAGGTGGCGAGGGCGACTGAGCAAATCCTTCATCGTAACCGTCTTCCAGTCAGTTTTGTCGCTGTAGTATTTGTCTATAGGAATCCCTCCAACGGGCGATGGTTTTGTCCATCGCGGAGCGATGTTCCGAAGCCGTGTGGATTCAACCCACGGATTAACGCCACACGATGATCGGGTTGAGTTGCTTCGCGACGTCTGATATGCCGCTGCCTTGTTAGCGTCAGGGCGACGCTGCGCGGGAAGCGCGGCAACATGGAAGAAACGCCAACCCTTTGGAGTGCGGTGGCAAAGCGCGGCAAAGCGCAGCGGCGACACCGCTTTGGGCGGAGCGGAGCGACGGGGCATTGGCCGCTGGGCGTATTCTCCTGCAAGGACTCCTCCCGGAGTCAACAGTGCCCTGCTGGGCAAACGCCCCTCGACGCACTCCTTAACATCTGGCATTCTATACCTTCAGGATCGGCGGCTTGGGCGTCCCGAGTCTGCCCACGAACTTATGGACAGGCAATCAGTGCAGCGCGAGCCAACACACATTGCAGACCCGGAGACTTTGCTCGCCAGCGCTTTGTTGCTGGATTTGGAGACTTCCTCCCAGGGCAAGGTCCTTAAACTCGGAGCGGTGCTGGGTGGCAAGACCGTCACAGCCTCAATCGGGGTAGCCGCAGCCCTGAAAGAAGTGTCCGATCTGGCAACCCTCGCGGCTTGCGTCCTCGGCCATAACTTGGTGCGGCATGACTTGGCCGTACTGTCCGAGGTTTATCCCGCTCATCCGCTTTTGCGCTTGCCCGTTATCGACACCCTGGTGCTGTCGCCCATCGCCTTTCCCGAAAATCCCTACCATCGGCTGGTCAAGGATTATAAACTGGTGAAGGAAAGTGTGAATGACCCGGTGTCCGACGCGCGCCTGGCCGCCTCGTTGTTCGCCGATGAATTCCGCTCCCTGGCCGGTTTGCGCCAGACCGAGCCACACCTGTTCGAATTGCTGCATTATCTGCTGGCGGCCACCCAACACGAGCCAGCGGAACAAATGGAACCTGCCAGGGAGGAGGAAACCTCAAGCGGGATGGGGCTGGCGCGCGGAATGGAGATGGTGTTCGCCGACCTAGGCGGGACCAGGCCCTCGAAGCCCCGGGCCTTGGAGCTGTGCCGCGAGCTCTTCCGCCGCTGGGCCTGTGCCAGTGTGCCCGTGACGGAAGGCCTTCTCCAAACCGAGCCGCAACGTCTCGCCCTCGCTTACACGCTCACTTGGCTGCGCGTGGCGGGCCTGAATTCCGTGCTGCCCGCCTGGGTGCGGCTGGAACACCCTTTGGTCGGCTCGTTGCTCCGGCAACTGCGCGACGTGCCCTGTGCCGCGGAGGATTGCGCCTATTGTCGCACCACTCACAACCCGCACGAGCAACTGCAAAGATTCTTTGGCTTTCCCCAGTTCCGGTCGCCACCGTTGAACCGCTCCGGCGGCAGCCTTCAGCGCGATATTGTCCAGGCTGGGTTGCGCGACGAATCGCTCTTGGCCATTTTGCCTACGGGCGGCGGTAAGTCCCTTTGCTTTCAACTACCGGCTTTGGTGCGCAACTACCGCCGGGGCGTCCTCACCATCATCATCTCCCCGCTGCAGGCGCTGATGAAGGACCAGGTGGACGGCTTGGTCCGCCGGACCAACACGCCGTTTGCCGCCGCGCTCTATGGCCTGCTCACTCCGCCCGAGCGTGGGGACGTGCTTCGGCGCGTGCGTCTGGGCGACGTGGCCTTGCTCTACGTTTCGCCGGAACAATTGCGCAACCGCTCTTTCCGCGAGGCCGTCGCCCAGCGTGAAGTCGGCTGCTGGGTGTTCGACGAGGCCCATTGCCTCTCGAAATGGGGGCACGACTTCAGGCCCGACTACCTTTACGCCGGCCGCTTCATCCGGGAATTCTCGAAATCCCAAGGCGGCCCCATTCCCCCGATCGCCTGCTTTACCGCGACCGCCAAACGCGATGTCAAAGAGGAAATCCTCGCCTTCTTCAACGTTGAGACCGGGCGCGAGTTGGCTCTCTATGAAGGCGGCGTCGAGCGCGACAACCTGCGGTTTGAGGTCCAAACCATCACCGCTCACGCGAAGTTCGAGCGCGTTCACGACCTGCTCTCCACGCATCTGCCCAACGGCGCCCCCGGCAGCGCCATCGTCTTCCGCGCCACGCGTGCCGCCACCGAGGCCACGGCTGAATTCCTGCGCGCCAAGGGCTGGCGCACGTCAGCCTTTCATGCCGGACTCACGGCGCCGGAAAAGAAGCGCCTCCAGGACGAGTTCCTGGCCGGCGGCTTCCAGGTCATTTGCGCCACCAACGCTTTCGGCATGGGCATCGATAAAGAAGACGTCCGTCTGGTTATCCACGCCGACACACCCGGGTCGGTCGAAAATTATCTGCAAGAAGCGGGCCGCGCTGGCCGTGACGGCCAAATGGCTGAATGCGTTCTGCTCTATGATGAGGAGGATTGCGAACGCCAATTTCGCCTGGGCGCTTTCTCCGAACTAAGCCGGCGCGACATCGCCCAAATCCTGCGCGGTTTGCGCAAAGCCGCCCGAGGCGACCGCCAGCAAGTCGTCATCACGGCCGGCGAAATCCTGCGTGATGAAGACGTGGACACGGCGATCTCCCTGGAAGACCGCGACGCCGACACCAAGGTGCGCGCTGCCATCTCCTGGCTCGAACGAGGCGGCTTTGTCCAACGGGACGAAAACGTCACCAACGTCTTCCAGGCCCGATTGTTGGTGCGCGGTCTGGCTGAAGCCGAAGTTAAGATCGAGTCCCTGAATTTGCCGGCCACCGAGCGCGCCCTGTGGACGGCCATCCTGCGCGAGCTCATCAACAGCGGGCCCACCCAGAACCTCACCGTGGACCAGCTAGCCCTGCTGCCGGAGTTCACCAGCTACGCGCGCACGGCCCACAGCAAGTCCGGCCTGTCGCCCGAATTCGTCAGCGGCAAAATCCTCAAGATTCTGGGGAGCATGGCGCAGGCGGGTTTGGTCAAGCGCGACACTCTGCTCAATGCCTTCGTCCGGCACAAGGTGGCCGACAACTCGCGCCTGCACCTCGAGCGAATCCTGCAGGTGGACCGCCGACTCGTTGATCTGCTCGCCACCGAGGAACCCGACCCCGAAGGATGGATGCCCCTTTCTCTCCGCCTGCTCAACCAACGCCTGTCTGACGAACAACTCCCCTCCTCCACCGAGGTGATTCGCGGCCTGCTCAAGAGCCTCACCGAGGATGGTCGCGGATTCGCCGGCCATCACGGCAGCCTCGAACTGCGCTACCTGCAACGCGAATCCTGCCGCGTGCGCGTCCGCCGGAAGTGGAGCGCGATCAGCGAGTTGGCCGAGCGGCGGCGCCGGGTGGCCTCGCTGGCACTGGAGGTTTTGCTGGCCAAAATTCCCGGCACCACTCCCGCCTGCGCCGAACTCCTGGTGGAATTCTCGTTTGAAGAACTGCGGCGCGCCGTGGAAGCCGACCTGCTGCTGCGCTCGGAGGTGAAGGACATGGATGCGGCGCTGGAGCGCGCTTTAATGTACCTGCACGAGCAGCACGTCATCATGTTGCAACAAGGGTTAGCCGTGTTCCGCTCGGCCATGACCATTCACCTGCTGCCCGAAGCCAAAGGCGAGAAATATAAAGCCACGGACTACCAGCCGCTGCAACATCATTACCAGGAGCGCATCTTCCAGGTGCATGTGATGAGTGAGTTCGCCCGCCGCGCTCTCGAACGCGTTCGCGAAGCCCTTGGTCTCGTGTTGGCCTATTTCACTTTGGACAAGGCCGAGTTCATCCGCCGCTATTTCGCTACCCGGCCTGAGTTGCTCGAACACGCCACCACCGCCCAGTCCTATCAGCAAATCGTTTCCGACCTCGGAAACCCGGCGCAAATACGCGTGGTCACTGCGCCGCCCAGCCGGAACATGCTCATTTTGGCTGGCCCCGGCTCGGGCAAGACGCGGACCGTCGTGCATCGTTGCGCCTACCTGCTCCGCGTGGAACGTGCGCGCCCGCAAAGCATCCTCGTTTGTTGCTTCAACCGCAGCGCCGCCATGCAACTGCGGCGCCGCCTCGCCGAACTCGCGGGCCAGGACGCACAAGGTGTGACCGTCCTGACCTATCACGCCTTGGCCATGCGCTTGCTGGGCTACTCCTTCGCCGCCCGCGCCGAGAGCCGCCGGATCGAACTCGATTTCGACGCCCTGATTTCCGACGCGGTGAAGCTGCTGCGGGGGGAAAAAGTTCCCTTCGGCCTCGAGGCCGACGAAGTTCGGGACCGGCTCCTGGCGGGCTTCCAATACATCCTGGTCGATGAATATCAGGACATTGACGAGCCGCAGTACACCATTACCTGGT